>Ga0102592_1000577_pt1 | contig 57654 bp, 55 predicted proteins | sample AraplaCol_mMF_r2_FD_76861 | JGI IMG/M metagenome (GOLD analysis project Ga0102592, IMG submission 76861) | Arabidopsis root microbial communities from North Carolina, USA - plate scrape MF_Col_mMF_r2 (SPADES assembly) (version 2) | ecosystem: Host-associated > Plants > Roots > Endosphere...
ATCCCGAGCGCCATGGCTGCCGCAGCGAGACGGTGATCGCGGTCAGCTTCACCGAGAAGCTGATCCTGATCGGCGGCACCGCCTATGCCGGCGAGATGAAGAAGAGCGTCTTCGGGCTGCTCAACTACCTCCTCCCGCAGGACGGCATCATGCCGATGCACTGCTCGGCGAACATTGGTCCGGACGGCGACACCGCGGTGTTCTTCGGCCTGTCGGGCACCGGCAAGACCACGCTCTCGGCGGACGCGTCGCGCACGCTGATCGGTGACGACGAGCATGGCTGGTCGGACACCGCCGTCTTCAATTTCGAAGGCGGCTGCTACGCCAAGATGATCAACCTGTCGGCCGAAGCCGAGCCGGAGATCTTCGCGACCACCAGGCGCTTCGGCACGGTGCTCGAGAATGTGGTGATGGACGAGGAGAGCCGCACGCTCGACCTGGCGGACAACAGCCTGGCCGAGAACAGCCGCGGCGCCTATCCGATCGACTTCATCCCCAACACTTCCGAGCGCAACCTCGGCCCGGTTCCGCGCAACATCATCTTCCTGACCGCGGACGCCTTCGGGGTGATGCCGCCGATCGCCAAGCTGACGCCCGACCAGGCGATGTACCACTTCCTCTCGGGCTATACCGCCAAGGTGGCCGGCACCGAGATCGGCGTGACCGAGCCCGAGGCGACCTTCTCCACCTGCTTCGGCGCCGCCTTCATGCCGCGCCATCCGGCGGTGTACGGCAACCTGCTCAAGGAGCGGATCGCCAAGGGTGGGGTGGATTGCTGGCTGGTCAACACCGGCTGGAGCGGCGGCCGCGCCACCGATCCCGGGATCAAGCGCATGCCGATCAAGGTGACGCGCGCGCTGCTCAACGCCGCGCTCGACGGCAGCCTGGCCCAGGCCGAGTTCCGCAAGGACCCGAATTTCGGGTTCATGGTCCCCGTCGCGGTCAATGGCGTGGACAGCGCGATCCTCGATCCGCGCGCGACCTGGAACAACAAGGCGGATTATGACGCCACGGCTGGCCGCCTGGTCGACCAGTTCGTCGAGAATTTCGCCCAATTCGCGGATCATGTGGATCAAGGCGTCCGCGAGGCCGCACCGCAAGTAACCACACACGCATAAACTGCCTGGTCATCGATCGGGCGACAGGAGCCCGATCGATGACCGAGTTCTCCATTCGCTTCTTCACCACCGACGCCGAGATCGTCCATCTCGGCGAAGGCCTGTTGTCTTGCTCGCTCGCCAGGGAGGAGTGGACGCACGAGGCGCATCTCGCCGCCTGCCTGTACCTGATCGCCGAGCGTCCGGATGTGGATGTCGATGCCGAGATCGCCGGGCTGATCTCGCGTTTCAACGAGAGCGTCGGCGGGGTGAATGACGACAAGGGCGGCTATCACGACACGATCACCCGCGCCTATGTCGCCGGCGTGCGCCTGTTCCTCTCGCAGACTACCGAAACCGGCCTGGCCGAGCGCGTAAACGCATTGCTCGCATCCCCGATGGGCCGGCGCGACTGGCCGCTCGGTTTCTACAGCCGCGAACTGCTCTTCTCCGTCGCGGCGCGCCGGGGCTTCGTTCCGCCGGACCGGGCACCGTTGCCGTTGGGCTGAGCCCCGCGGATGTGCTAGATACGCTCCCGTTCCGAACCCATCGTAACAGGAGCAGATCATGAGCATTCTCGACGGTATCCTCGGCCAGGTCACGCAGAACGCGGACATCGCCAATCTCGCGGCCAAGGTCGGTCTCTCGCCCGAGCATGTCGAGCAGGCCGTGCAGGCGCTCGCCAAGTTCCACCCGATGGACGTCGACACCGCCGAGGGCGCTGCTTCGGCGACCGGCCTGCCGGTGGACAAGCTCCAGGAGATCATCGGCCATATCGGTGGCGAAGGCGCACTCGGCCATTTCGCCAATCTGCTCAAGGGTGACGGCGAAGGCGTGCTCGGCCAGATCGGCGGGCTCGCCTCGGGCCTGCTCGGCGGGAAGAGCTAAGCCATTTTCCGTCATTCCCGCGCAGGCGGGGATCCAGGGTTGCAGGCGTCAGTGCCCGTGGCTCTGGATCCTCGCCTGCGCGGGGATGACGATTATGGACGAATGAAGCGCTCTATCGCCAGCACCGCCACAGCCCCCGCCGCATAGGCGACGAAGTCGAGCCACTCGAAGCTGCCGCCCAGCACCACACGCGCCACCCGATCATGCACGCCGAGCAGGTCGAGCACATGGATCGCCTGGCCGAACTCGATCACCGCCCCGATCGCGAAGGCCAGTAAAGCTGCCGGCAGCACCCGAAGCGACAGCACCGCGCGCAACCCGCAATAGACCAGCATCACCGCCAGCACGTCGCCCAGATAGGGGCGGACGAAGCGGTCGCGCACGAACAGGGCGATCACCACCTCCACCGCCAACAGCAAGACCGCCGCCAGCGCGTAACGCGGGCGCCAAGTCATTCGGACGAGAGGATGCTGTCCGCCACCACATCGTGATGCTCGACGTGCAGCGGCCGTTCGAGCAGGTAGCGATCGTCCTCGGGATAGTAGCGCGCGATCGCGATATCGTCCCCGGCAAAGCCGCGAATGTCGTCCAGGCTCTTCCACCAGCTCAGCGTCGTCACTTCGGTGGTGCCGTCGCCCAGGTCGCGGAACAGCATCTGGAAGCCGAGATTGCCCGGCGTCGCGGTATAGTCGGTCCCGCCGGTCGCCGCGATATAGTCGCGATAGGCGTCACGCTCCACCGTGCGGATCACCCCGCGCCAGCGCCGCAGGATCACGCCTTGCGCTCCGCGATGTGCCGCTCGATCACATGCCCCAGCACGGTCATCGGCACATTGCCGCCCAGCACCACCGCGTCGTTGAACGCGCGGAAGTCATAGCGGTCGCCCAGCGCCGCCCTGGCATGGTCGCGCAGCCGGTTGATCTCGCTATGCCCCACCTTGTAGCCGCAGGCCTGGCCCGGCCAGGAGCAATAGCGATCGACCTCGCCCGAGACTTCCTCGACCGAGGAGCCGTTGGCGGTGACGAACCACTCGATCGCCTGGGCCCGCGTCCAGCGCTTGGCGTGCAGCCCGGTATCGACCACCAGCCGGCAGGCACGGAAGCCCAGCGACTGGAGATAGCCGAGCTTCTCCGCCGGGTTCTCGGCATAGACGCCCAGCTCGTCGGCCAGCTGCTCGGCATAGAGCGCCCAGCCTTCCGAATAGGCGTTGAACGCAAGGATGCTGCGGATCAGCGGCATCCTGTTGGCATATTCGCCCTGCCAGACATGGCCCGGAATGCCTTCGTGATAGGCGAGGTCGGGCACGCTGAAGCGGGTGTGCAGGCTGGTGGTGCGCAGGTTGAGCCAGACCTTGCCCGGCACCGTCCCATCGATCGATCCCGCGCCGCCATAGGCGCCCGGCGCGCCCGGCTCTTCTTCCAGCGGCAGGCGGCGCACCTCGACATTGCCCTTCACCAGCGTGTGGAAGGCCTGTGGCATCCGCCCGCGGATATCGGCGATGCGGTCCTGCATGAACTTGATGATCTCGGCGCGGCCCGCATCGCTCTCGGGGAAGGCGAAGCGCGGATCCTTGGCCAGCGCTTCCATCCGCGCGCCGACCGAGCCTTGCGAATAGCCTTCCTTCTTGAGGATGGCATCCATCTCGGACTGGATCTTCGCCAGCTGGTCGAGGCCCATCTTGTGGACCTCGTCGGGCGTCATGGTCGTCGTCGTGCCCGCGCTCAGCGCCCAGGCGTAATAGGCGTCGCCATCCTTGAACTTCCACACGCCGGCATCGCTGGTCGCCCGGGCGCGGTGCTTCTCCAGCTCAGCGATCTGGCGGTCCAGCGCAGGGCTGAGCTTGTCCTTGGCGAGCAGCCAGGCGCGCTCGCCGAAATCGCCGTTCATCCCGGCGGTGCGGTTGGCGACCGAAGTCACCACGCCCCAGCCGGCGGGATCGCCGCCGCGCGCCAGCCGGATCTGCTTCAGGCACTTGTCGAGCAGGAAGTCGGGGGCGATCACGCCCTTGCGCGCCGCGATCTTCAGACGCTCGGTCTCGCCATCCACCTGCTCGGCATAGCTTTCCAGCCGGTCGAGATAGGCCTCGCCATCTTCCGGCGTCGCAATCTGGTGGTCGCTGTCGAGCATGCGCGGCGTGTCGAGGAACGCGCCGACATTCTGCACCACCACATAGGGCGTGTTACGCCAGCCGCCGGTCGGGACATCGCCATAGCCGAAGGCGAAGCCCTTCAGCGCGTTGGAGAAGCTCGCCTGGATCACGTCGATATGGGTGCGCATCGCCGGGCTCAGCGCGTTCATGTCAAGTTTGGCGATGTCGGCCAGCGTCTGCTTCAGGTTTGCGGCGATCTTCGCCTGGCCCTTCAGCGAGCGGTCCATCAGCTGGTGCTTCAGGTTCGCGCGCTTGTCCTTGTCGATGCCGAGCGTGGTCGACGTCTCCGGATAGTCGCGCAGCATCTGCTCGGCGACCCGGTCGATCAGCGCCTGGGCGGGCGCGTCGTTCTGGGCGAGGAGTGCGCGGGCCGCGGCGGGGGCACCGGCAAGCGCGAGCGTCGAGCCCGCGCCGAGCAGCAACTGACGGCGAGTGGTGTCCATACGAAATCCTCGGAGTAATCGTCATCCCCGCGAAGGCGGGGATCCAGAGCCAAGAGCGGTGTCGCCTGTAACCCTGGATCCCCGCCTTCGCGGGGATGACGAAGAAAGAAACATCAGGCGGGCTCGACGTCGAGCGAGCCGCCGCGTGCGCCGGTGATGCGGACATGCGCGCCGGCAGGGGTGTCGGGACCGCTGGCCGGCCATTCACCGTCGCCCACCTTCACCCGGCCCCGGCCGGCGGTGATCGGCTCGACCACGGTGACCACTTGGCCGATCAGCCGGGCGACGCGGTCGTTGAGCAGCGGGTCCGCGCTCGGCACCGGGTTCTGGCGGTACCAGCGCCGCCCGACCGCCACCGCCGCGGCCGATGCCGCCGCGAACAGGAACACTTCGAACACCAGGTCGAAGGCAGGCACCAGCAGCGTGACTACCCCGGTCACCGCCGCACCGGCGGCGATGAACACCAGGAAGATGCCCGGGGCCAGCAGCTCGGCGATCGCCAGCACCGCAGCAAGGATCAGCCAGGCGAGGCCCGGCACGGCGAGCAATTGGTTGAAGTCCATCTCACCCCTCCTTGGGTTCGAACGGCCGCGGGCGCGGCGGGGCAGGGGGCGCCGGCGGACGCGGCGTGCCGCCATTGCCCAATGCTTCCTTGGCCAGCTCGCCGATGCCGCCCAGCGTGCCGATCAGCTGCGTCGCCTCGACCGGGAACAGGATCGTCTTGGCGTTGGGCGAGGTCGCGAACTTGCCGACCGCCTCGACATATTTCTGCGCGATGAAGTAGTTGAGCGACTGGCTCGATCCCGCCTCGATCGCGTCCGACACCAGCTGCGTCGCCTTGGCTTCCGCCTCGGCCGAGCGCTCGCGCGCCTCGGCGTCGCGGAAGGCAGCCTCGCGCCGGCCTTCGGCCTCGAGGATCTTCGACTGCTTCTGGCCCTCGGCGCGCAGGATCTCCGAAGCGCGGGTACCCTCGGCCTCGAGGATGTTGGCGCGCTTCTCGCGCTCGGCCTTCATCTGGCGGCCCATCGCGTTGACGATGTCGGCCGGCGGGCGGATGTCCTTGATCTCGACGCGGGTGATCTTCACGCCCCAGGGCGTCGTCGCGTGATCGACCACCGAGAGCAGCCGTGCGTTGATCTCGTCGCGCTTCGACAAGGTCTCGTCGAGGTCCATCGAGCCCATCACGGTGCGCAGGTTGGTCGTGGTGAGCTGGAGCAGCGCGATATAGAGGTCGCTAACTTCATAGGCCGCCTTGGCCGCGTCGAGGACCTGGAAGAACACCACGCCGTCGGTGGAGATCATCGCATTGTCCTTGGTGATGATCTCCTGGCCGGGGATGTCGATCACCTGCTCCATCATGTTCACCCGCCGGCCGACCCGGTAGAAGAAGGCGGGGTAGAAGTTGAAGCCAGGCCCGGCGACGGTGGTGAAGCGGCCGAAATGCTCGATCGTGTATTGATAGCCCTGGCGGACGATCGTCACGCTGGAGAAGAGGTAGAGCACGACGACCACGGCCACCGCGCCCAGGAAAACATTGAGTACGAGCATTCCGACTCCCCCTTCACGATTTGCTTCTTGCTAGCATAGAGAAGGGCCATGACCACAGCCCGTCTCGCACCGCGCACCGCCCTGTTCCTGCCGGCTTCCAATCCGCGTGCGATCGAGAAGGCGCGGGGACTCTCCGCCGACCTGGTGATCCTCGACCTGGAGGACGCGGTGAAGCCCGAGGACAAGGACCTCGCCCGCGCGCTGGCGCTGCAGGCGGTGGGCGAGGGGTTCGGCCCGCGCCTCTGCGCGATCCGCATCAACGCCAGTGGCACCGGCGAGCACGAACCCGATCTGGCCGTCGTCGCCGTCTCGCTCGCCGATTTCGTCATACTCCCCAAGGTCGAATCCGCCGAGGAAGCCGACGATGTCGCCCGGGCAGTCGACAAGCCGCTGCTGGCGATGATCGAGACGCCGCTCGGGGTGCTCGCCGCCGCCGAGATCGCCGCCGTGCCGGGCGTGTCCGGCCTGATCGCCGGCACCAACGACCTTGCCGCCTCGCTCCGCCTGCCGCCGTCGAGCGGCCGCGCGCAGATGAGCGTCGCGCTCCAGACCATCGTTCTCGCCGCCCGCGCCAATGCGGTCTGGGCGCTCGACGGCGTGTTCAACCGGCTCGACGATCCCGAAGCGCTGGCGGCGGAGTGCCGCGAGGGCAGGGCGCTCGGCTATGACGGCAAGTCGCTGATCCATCCCAACCAGCTCGAGATCGCCGCGCGCGCCTTCGGCCCGACCGAACAGGAGCTTGCCGAGGCCCGCGGCCTGGTCGCCGCGGCGACCGGCGGTGCAGAGCGCTACGAAGGCCGGATGATCGAGACGATGCACGTCGATCAGGCTCGCGCGCTGCTCGCCCGCGCCTCCGATAGCCCCACTACGGAACATTTCGGAGCCTAAGGGCGACCCCTTAGGTCCGGCCTATCCTATGATAGGAACATGCCCGGACTCCCCATCCTGCACCGCGACCTGACTGCCGCACTCGACGAGATCGAGGCGCTGATCGCGGAGCCAGAACTCGACCAGCTTCGCCTCTCGCGCGTCCGCCTCTACATCTCCAAGGTCAATGGCGAGCGCCGCAACAAGGTCGATGCGCTGTGCGAGGAGCTCTCGCGCCAGGCGACCGGCGTCTTCGCCGAGCAGCTGGCGGCGCTCCGCCAGTCGAACATCGAGAAGCGCATCGAATATACCGTGCATGTCGGCACCTGGGGCCCGCGCGAGGTCGCCGCCGACTGGCCGGGCTATTGCCGCGCCTCGGTGACGCTCGCCCGCAGCATCCGCGAGCAGATCGCGATCGAGCAGGCGCTGCTTTGCATGACATCCGAAAGCGCCGACCCCCTAGCGCTTTCCGACCCTCGCGGTTACATGGGCCGCCAACTTCCGAATCAGGACATTGGCGCACCCCATGGACATCCCTCTCGGCCTCACCTTCGATGACGTTCTCCTCTATCCGGGGGAATCCGAAGTCCTGCCGAGCATGGCCGACACCCGTACGCGGGTAACCCGCGGCCTTTCGCTCAACATTCCGATCCTCTCCTCGGCGATGGATACCGTCACCGAAGCCGACATGGCGATCGTCATGGCGCAGCTCGGCGGCATCGGCGTCCTCCACCGCAATCTCGACATCGAGGAGCAGGTCGAGGCGGTCCGCGCGGTGAAGCGCTTCGAAAGCGGCATGGTCGTCAACCCGATCACCATGGCGCCCACCGGCACCCTGGCCGAGGCCCGCGCGCTGATGGCGCAGCATCGGATCAGCGGCATCCCGATCGTCGAGGCCTCGGGCAAGCTCGCCGGCATCCTCACCAACCGCGACGTCCGCTTCGCCGAGCGGCTCGACCAGCCGGTCGCCGAGCTGATGACGCACGACAATCTCGCCACCGTCCGCGTCGGCGTCAGCTCGGAGGAGGCGCGCCGCCTGCTCCATTCGCGCCGCATCGAGAAGCTGCTGGTCGTCGACGATGCCTATCGCTGCGTCGGCCTGATCACGGTGAAGGACATCGAGAAGGCGGTGAACTACCCGAACGCGACCAAGGATGCCGCCGGCCGCCTCTGCGTCGCTGCCGCCACCACGGTGGGCGACAAGGGCTTCGCGCGCACCGAGGCGCTGGTCGACGCCGAGGTCGATCTGATCGTGATCGACACCGCGCACGGCCACAATGTCGAGGTCAGCCGCGCCGTCGAGCGGGTGAAGAAGCTCTCCAACCGCGTCCAGGTGATCGCCGGCAACATCGCCACCGCCGAAGCCGCCAAGGCGCTGATCAATGCCGGCGCCGACGGCATCAAGGTCGGCATCGGCCCGGGCTCGATCTGCACCACCCGCGTCGTCGCCGGCGTCGGCGTGCCGCAGCTCACGGCGGTGATGGAAGCCGCCAATGAAGCCGCCAAGCATGACGTGCCGGTGGTCGCCGATGGCGGCATCCGCACCTCGGGCGACGTCGCCAAGGCCATTGCCGCCGGTGCCTCCACCGCGATGATCGGCTCGCTGCTCGCCGGCACCGAGGAAGCCCCTGGCGAAACCTTCCTCTACCAGGGCCGCGCCTACAAATCATACCGCGGCATGGGCTCGGTCGGCGCGATGGCGCGCGGCTCGGCTGATCGCTATTTCCAGCAGGACGTCAAGGACCAGCTCAAGCTGGTGCCGGAAGGCATCGAGGGCCAGGTGGCGTTCAAGGGCCCGGCCAAGGACGTGATCCACCAACTGGTCGGCGGCGTGAAGGCGTCGATGGGCTATGTCGGCGCGGCGACCATCGACGAGTTCCAGAAGAAGGCGCGCTTCGTCCGCATCACCAATGCCGGTCTGCGCGAGAGCCACGTCCATGACGTGACGATCACCCGCGAGGCACCGAACTACCCGACGCGCTGATGAACCGGGCGCAGCGGGTCGCTCTCGCCGAGGAAACGCTGCGCATCCTCGATCGCGGTGACTATGCCGCCGCGGACGGAACCCACGTGTCGATCCGCGACGCAGTGGATCGCGCGGTGGCAGGTACCGAGCTCTATCGCGACGCCGACTTCCCGGAGCAGCTCGCGTTGGCCCCGGATGGCACCGGTCCGGTCTTCGAGCTGACCGGCGAGACCACGCTCGAAGCGGCCGAGCGCCTGGTCGGGGAGGGCGTCGCCGATCCGTTCGTCCTCAATTTCGCCTCGGCCAGGAACCCGGGGGGAGGTTTCCTCAGCGGCTCGCAGGCGCAGGAGGAATCGCTGGCCCGGGCCTCCGCGCTCTATCCCAGCCTCAACGCCCGGTTCGCGTTCTACGAGCATAATCGCGCCGGAACGAGCTGCCTCTATTCGGACTGGATGATCTATTCGCCCGCCGTCCCGGTGTTCCGCCGCGACGATGGCGGTCTGCTCGCCCGGCCCTATACGGTGAGCTTCCTCACTGCGCCCGCGGTCAATGCCGGGGCCGTGCGGCAGAACGAGCCCGAGCGTGCCGGCGCGATCGATGCGGTCAATCGCGAACGAGCCCGAAAGCTGCTCTGGATTGCGCATCGCAAAGGCCACAAGGCGCTGGTGCTAGGTGCCTGGGGCTGCGGCGTGTTCCGCAACGATCCCGCCGTCATCGCCGCGATGTTCTCCGGCCTGCTGACCGGCGAGTTCGCGGGGTGTTTCGAGCGCGTCGTGATGGCGATCTACGACACCACCGCGGATCAGCAGGTACGGAGCGCGTTCGGAGCGCATTTCGGCTAGGGCATTTCCGCTCGGGTCCGGCGACCGGATGGTATGGTAAGCGTCTGGAAAGCAATTCGCGCTACCGCGTAACGATGTCCCGGCGTCTCGATATCCTCACCCGGCATCATGATCGCCTGATCGAGATCATGGGCACGGCCCGTACCCAGATCACCGATTCCGTCAGGGACGCCGATCTCGACGCGCTGCGCCATCTCCGCCGCGAGATGGTCGAGGCACTCGCCGCCTATCAGCGCTTCGTCCATGAAGAGATTTACGAGCCCGCCCAGCAGGGCGTCGGCTCGGAAGAGGCCTGCCGGGACGCCCGGGCGCTGAAGATCGACTGCATCCAGCTTCAGCGCGACTATGACGATTTCTGCCTGCGCTGGGCCCGGCGCCACGTCCTCGAGAACTGGCCCGAGTACCGCCTGAGCGCGAACGTGATGATGAAGCACGTCAACGATCACATCGCCCAGGTCTGCGAGCTGCGGAAGGGCTGGAACGGGCAGGCCGCCTGAGCCCCGGGGCGGGACGGCCGGCCACTTTCTATCCGATTGCAAGCCTTGGGCAATTCGCTACGCTTCGCCCGGTGCCAAGTTTCGTTCGCGCCCGGCTCGTGCCGGGCTCCGCCATTTTCCCGCCGCTTCCCGATGCAGCGTCCAGCCGATCCGCCGGACCTTCCGCCGGCTTCCGGCCCGCGCTGCTATGGAGCGCGATCGGCCTGAGCATCGCGATCTGCGCCGCGCTGATGTGGAAGGCCGGGCTGCGCATCGATCCGCTGCTGCCGGCGAACCTGGTCTATTTCGCGGCCCTGCTGCTGCTCTTCGCCGTCCGGCCCGCTCTGTCCCGCAGCGGCCGGCGCTGGGCGCCCGGGCTGGCCGATCTCACCGAGAATGTCGGGTTGTTCATGGCGATGGCGCTTACCGGCGCGGTGGCGACCTATCCGCTGGCGGCGCTGTCGCACGGTTTTGCCGACGCGCCGCTCCAGCGGATCGACGAGGCGCTGCATTTCCACTGGCTCGCCTGGTACGAGACGGTCGCCGCGCATCCCGGCCTCCAGCGGCTCGGCGTCGCCGCCTATCAGTGCATCTATGTGATCCCCGCCGCGCTCCTCATCGCCTTCGCGATCCGCGGCCAGCGGGGCGAGGCGCACCGCTTTCTCGCGAGCTTCTGGCTGGCTGCGATCCTCACCCTGACCCTCTACCTGTTCATGCCCGCTGTCGGCCCGCTGACCTATCTGTGGAAAGGCCCGATCCCCTATATGCCGACCAGCGCGATCTGGCAGGAACAGCTCATCCCGGCGCTGCGCGCGCACCAGATCGGCCAGGTCAACCTCAACGAGCTGCGCGGCCTGGTCTCGGCCCCAAGCTTCCACACCGCCTCGGGCGTCGTCTACATCGCCACCGCCTGGCGCTGCGGAAACCTGCGCTGGCCGCTGACCTTCCTCACCCTGGCGATGCTGCTGGCGACGCCGGTGGAGGGCACGCATTACCTGTCGGACATGATCATCGGGGCGGTTGTGGCGATTGTGGCGCTGGCGGCGGCGGGCAGGCTCGTGGGGCGGTTTGGAGGTATGTCTCCGGTCTAACAGCAGGGTTCGCTGAGATATCCACTACCCTGCTTGTCCCTATTTCGCCGCCTCCGCGAGTAGTAGAATTGCGGCGGCGGTTTGGTGAAGCTGGAAAGCCGCAATGTAATTGGGAATGCTCCGCGGGGTTGCTCCAGTTCCGTGTCCTGCGTTCTTATTGCGGACGGTAGGGATTCCGCTTTCCAAGATTGCTCGCAAGCCTGCGAACGAGTTCTGCATATGGGAGGGGATCAGGTTATTTGAGAAAGCTACATCGAGCAGCTTTTTGGCGGTATCCGTGGGTTGATAAGTCCAGCCTTTCTCATCCAGAATTACCTTTAGCACGCTCTCGAAAGCGTTGCAGCAGTCATGAATACAGTCCTCATACTCACCCGCCCGAAACTCGGTGTGGGCCTGTCTGAACTCGGAATTGGCACCTGCAAATCGCTTCTCGCTAAGGAGTTCAAGGGCGGGAAGGACCACTTCCGAGTGAGTAAATTTATTGCTAATTTGAATTATCTGTAGATTCTCGATTTGATATCCGAAGCAATCCTCGGTCATCCAAGCATTGAGTTCATTTATATATTTATCAGATAAAACGGATCGATTGTAACGTTGGGCGTAGTAGTTGATCAATTTTGTGGTGATCTCTAAGCCCGTAAGCCATTCGTCGACGTCGGTTTCCTTTATAAGGAAGGAGTGATATTCTTCCTCGAAATCGGACGTATAATCCTTAACAAGAGTCGGTCTCCCTAGTTCTTTGCGTAATACGGTAACCGCTTCTTGGTATACTGATCCGGAAATAATTTGTTGAATTTTTTCAACCGTCTCCGCCGTTAGTTGGCGCACCTGTTCTCTTAATCGACTCCCCGGTGCTTGGTAATAATACACATCGGCAACCCCCGAAGCGGCTTTTGCGGCTTCTCGCTTTCTCCGGGACCAAGTGCTTATTAGCGCCAATTAATCCTCCAGCGTCTCTTTCTCTGAGCGATATAGGCAGCGAACAGCTGCGGCCATTCTAATCTAGACTTTGGAGCGGGATCTAGCCCCCATACCCGATCCGCACCAACCCCGCTGCCTCCGCCGCCACCCGACGTGCCGCATCGGTATCCCCCGCCAAAGCCAGCGCCACGCCCATCCGCCGGTACGGCCGCGAGTTCGGCTTGCCGAAGATGCGCACGTCCACTTCGCCGCCCTCGGTCGCCAGTGCTTCGGCCAGCCCTGCATAGGACAGACTCTCCGAAGCCCGGTCCGCCAGGATCACGGCGCTTGCCGAGGGGCCCCGCAGCGCGACCGAAGGGATCGGCAGCCCCATCACCGCCCGGGCGTGCAGGTCGAACTCGCTGAGGTTCTGCGAGATCAGCGTGACCATGCCGGTATCGTGCGGGCGCGGCGAAAGCTCGGAGAAGATCACTTCCTCGCCCTTCACGAAGAACTCGACCCCGAAGATGCCGTATCCGCCCAGATCATCGACCACCTTGCGCGCCATGTCCTGCGCGTCTGCGATGGCGGAGGCGGACATCGCCGCCGGCTGCCAGCTTTCCTGATAGTCGCCGCGCTCCTGGCGGTGGCCGATCGGCGGGCAGAACAGCACGCCGTCCCGGGTCCGGATCGTCAGCAGGGTGATCTCGTAATCGAAATCGACGAACTCCTCGACGATCACCCGCTTGCGGTCGCCGCGCATGTTGGCGACGGCATAGTCCCAGGCCGCCTCCAGCGCGCCGGCATCGCGCACGGTGCTCTGGCCCTTGCCCGAGGAGGACATGACCGGCTTGATCACGCAGGGCAGGCCGGTGTGCTCGGCGCCTGCCAGCACTTCCTCCAGCGATTCCGCATAGCGGTAGCGCGACGTACGCAGGCCCAGCTCGACCGCGGCGACCTCGCGGATCCCGTCACGGTTCATCGTCATCTGCGTCGCGCGTGCCGACGGGACGATGGTGAAGCCCTCGGCCTCCAGCTCGGCCAGCACCTCGGTGCGGATCGCCTCCACTTCGGGCACGACATAGTCGGGCTTGTGCTTCTCCACCGCGGCACGCAGCAGTTCGCCGTCGAGCATCGAGAACACCTCGAACCCATCAGCCACCTGCATCGCCGGGGCACCTTCATAGGCGTCGCAGGCGATCACATAAGCGCCCAGCCGCTTGGCCGAGATCACGAACTCGCGGCCGAGCTCGCCCGAGCCGAGAAGCAGGATCTTCGCCGTGAACGCCATGTGCTTGCCTTTGCGCTTGAGGATGGGCGCGTCAGTGGCGGGAAGCGGCGAGCTTGTCCATTCCCGACGCCCAAACAGTTCCCCGGCGAAAGCCGGGGCCCAGGGTTTCTCTGCCGTCTCGCTCTGTTACCCTGGGCCCCGGCTTTCGCCGGGGAACCGGAAGGCAGACGCCGCACGCCAGTTTCCGCTACCAAAATAGGAAATCTTCTGCTTCTGCTCCGGCCATGCCGAGCGCGATTTCCCTGACCCTTGCCCTCCCGCGCACCCGTGTAGTGATTCAAGGGATTCAACATTTTTCGCCCCGCGCTGTAGGCGCATCATGAACCCCGCAGCCCGTCTCCAGGCCGCGATCGACCTGCTCGACAAGATCACCGCCGCCGCCCGAGACCAGGGCGGATCGGCCGACACCATCATCGCCAAATGGTTCGCCGAGCGCCGCTATGCCGGTTCCAAGGATCGCCGCGCGATCCGCGAGCTGGTCTATGACGCGATCCGCATGCTCGGCGAGCGCCCGGAGAGCGGTCGCGCCGCGATGCTGGCGCTGGTCGGGCGCCGGCCTGAACTGACCGAGCGCTTCGACGGCTCGCCCTATGGCCCCGCGCCGATCCTGCCCGGCGAGCCCGTCGCCGAAGCCGGCGTGCTGCCGCGCTGGCTGGCCGATGCCTTTGCCGCCTCCGGCCTCGACGCCGACGAGCAGGCTGCCCTGCTCGAGCGGGCGCCGCTCGATCTGCGGGTCAACACGCTCAAGGCCGATCCGGCGGTGATCCAGGCCGAGATCAGCGGTGCCGTGCCGTTGCCCTGCCTGCCCGCCGGCCTGCGCGTCCCTTCGGACAGCCCGGTCGAGCAGCTTCCCGGCTACAAGGACGGCCAGTTCGAGGTGCAGGACGCCGGCAGCCAATTCGTCAGCCTCGCGGCTGGTGTCGAGCGCGGCCAGCATGTCATCGACCTGTGCGCCGGCGGCGGCGGCAAGACGCTGGCGCTGGCGGCGGCGATGGCCAATCACGGCAGCATCCTCGCCTGCGACATCGATCGCCCCCGGCTCTCCCGGCTGATGCCGCGCGCCGAGCGGGCAGGGGTGGGCATCGTCGAGACGCGGCTGCTCAATCCCAACCAGGAGCGTGCGATGCTCGCCGACCAGGCCGGCCGCGCCGATGTCGTGCTGGTCGATGCGCCCTGTTCGGGCACCGGCACCTGGCGCCGCAACCCTGAGGCGCGCTGGCGGCTCAACCCGCAGCGGCTCGATCGCTATGTCGGGATGCAGGCCGCGCTGCTCGATATCGCCGCCGATCTCGTCCGGCCCGGCGGCGTGCTGGTCCATGTCGTCTGCTCGCTGCTCGATGCCGAAGGGGCGGGGCAGGCCGAGGCGTTCCTTGCCCGCAATCCCGGCTGGGAAGCGGAGCCGCTGGCGCTCGGTGCCGGGAGCCCGCGCGGGCCGGGCCTTCGCTTCACCCCGCTAAGGGACTCGACCGACGGCTTTTTTGTCGCGAGGATGCGTCGGCCATGATAGCGACCGGCAAGATTTCGGAGAATGTGATGCGGTTCACTGCGATTGGGGCGGCTGGTGCGTTGCTGCTGCTCTCGGTTTCCACCTCGCTGATGGCGCAGCGTGCGGACGATCAGATCGATCCGCGTTCGGTCGAGCTGGTCAAGCAGGGACGCGCCGCCCTGGCTGCCGGCAACCTCCAGGGTGCCGGCGATGCGCTGGAGAGCGCGCTGGTCGTCGATCCGCGCAACCGCGACGCCTATCTCGTCCTCGCCGACCTTGCCCGGAAGAACAACTTGCCCGGCAAGGCGATCCGCCTCTACCGCGAGGCGCTGAGCCTCGAGCCCAACGACACCGCCGCGCTGCGCGGCCAGGGCGAGGCGATGGTCGCCAAGGGCGCGATGGAGCGGGCCAAGGAGAATCTCGGCAAGATCGAGAAGCTTTGCGCCAAGGGCTGCGGCGACGCGACCCAGCTCTCGGCGGTGATCGCCAAGGGTCCGCCGGTCACCACTGCCCAGGCCGGCCCGGCCCCGGCGCCGAGCGCGACCCCGACGGCCAAGCCCTGACCGGCTTGTAGAATAGGATTTCGTCTGATTGGGTAGGGCGCTCGGCGGAATCCGGGCCGCTCTTTGACAATCGGCATGGCGCGCGAAAACGCGTCTTTGGCGTGTACTTCGTGTACTTTGAAGTCAGCCCAGCGTTCGGGCGAGCGCGACGAACTCGGCAACGCTCACCGTCTCGGCGCGCCTGGCGGAGTCGATGCCGAGCGTCTCCATCGCCTCGATCGCGCCCGGCACGCCCTTCAGGCTCTGGCGCAGCATCTTGCGGCGCTGGCCGAAGGCGGCGGCGGTGAGGTTCTCCAGCGTCTTCAGCCGCACGCCCTCGGGCGCCTCGGCGGGGACGATATGGACGACCGCGGACATCACCTTGGGCGGCGGGGTGAAGGCCGAACGGTGGACATTCATCGCGATCTTCGGGGTCGAGCGCCACTGGGACAGCACGGCAAGCCGGCCATAATGCTCACTGCCGGCCTCGGCGACGATCCGCTCGGCGACTTCCTTCTGGAACATCAATGTCAGGCTCGCCCACCACGGCTCCCACTCGGCCGAGAGCCAGCCGACCAGCAGCGCGGTGCCGACATTATAGGGCAGGTTGGCGACGACGTGCGGCTTGCCGTCGAACAGCGCCGGCGCATCGACTTCCAGCGCATCGCCCTCGATGACGCGGAGCTTGCCGGGGAAGTAGCCGCCCAGCTCCTCCAGCGCCGGGATGCAGCGCCGGTCGCGCTCCACTGCGGTGACGCTGGCGCCGCCCTGGAGCAGTGCGCGGGTCAGGCCGCCGGGGCCGGGGCCGACCTCGAACACCTCGGCGCCGTCGATCTGGCCCGGCACCTTGGCGATGCGGGCGAGCAACTGGTGGTCGAACAGGAAATTCTGGCCCAGCGCCTTGCTCGCGCTGAGACCATATTTGCTGATGACGTCCCGGAGAGGCGGAAGGCTGGTCACGCCGCGGCTTCGGCCCTGCGCTGGGCGGCGCTGGCCGCCATCTTGATCGCGGCGATCATCGCGCCGGGATTGGCCTCGTCCTTGCCGGCGATGCCGAAGGCGGTGCCATGGTCGGGCGAGGTGCGGACGATGGGCAGGCCGAGGGTGATATTCACGCCCTCGTCGAAATGGAGCGTCTTGATCGGGATCAGCGCCTGGTCGTGGGTCGGGCAGAGCGCGGCGTCATAGCCGGCACGGGCCCGCGGATAGAACATCGCGTCGGCGGCGAAGGGGCCGACGGCGTCGATGCCTTCCTCGCGGAGCAGGGCGATGGCGGGCTGGAGGACGTCGATCTCCTCCCGGCCGATCTGGCCGCTCTCCCCGGCATGCGGGTTGAGCCCGGCAAAGGCGAGGCGGGGGCGCTCGATGCCGAAGTTGCGCAGCAGGCCCCGCGCCGTCACCCGCGCCTTGGCGAGGATCAGCTCGGTGGTCAGCAGGCTCGGCACGCTGGCGATCGAGACGTGCACGGTGATCGGCACCACCCGCAGCGTCGGGCCGGCGAGCATCATCACGGCGTTCTCGGGCGAGATGCCGCAGCGCTCGGCGACGAACTCGGTCTGGCCGGGATGGGTGAAGCCGATCTTGTAGAGCTGCACCTTGGAGACCGGTCCGGTCACCACGCCGCCCGCGGCGCCGGCATTGGCCAGGCCCACGGCCAGCTCGAGCGACTGCAGCGCCGCCTTGGCACTGGCCTCGTCGGGGCTGCCCGGTGTCACCTGGCAGGTGTCGCCCACCGCGAGCACGGGAAGCGCTTCGGCAAAGGCGGCTTCCGCCTGGTCCGGGTTGGTGATGCGGGCGATGGGGCCGTCCCAGACCCGCTCCACCGCGTCGGGGCAGCCAATGGCGAAGAAGGGCGCAAGCGAATGCAGCTCACGCGCCTTCCATGCCTTGGCCGTGATCTCGGGGCCGACACCGGCCGAATCGCCCATGGATATGGCGAGCGGCCGGATCACCTCAGCGATATTCGATCAGCGCGTCGCGCCGCAGGTCGCGGAGCATGCGCTGGGCGCGCAGGTTGGTGCGCTGCTCGGCGACCTGGTCCTGGATCTGCTCGATCGAGGGCTGGCCCGGAGGGGGCGGATCGTCGCGGCCGCAAACCACCAGCACGCGCACGCCGTCCTCGATCGTGCCGAAGGGCTGGGTCACCTGACCGACCTGAAGCGGCAGGATGATCTGCTGCAGCGCGGCCGGCAGGTCGCCGATCACCACGCCGTCCTTCTCGACGACTTCCGCGTTCTGGGCGGCCGCGACGTTGGACGCGTCGCCACAACCCTTGATCGCCTGGGTGGCCTGGGAGAACTGGCTGGCGCGGGCCGAGGCCTGCGCTTCGGTCGTGCCCTTGGGGAAGTTGATCGTGATCTGGCGCAGCGAGAGCTTGGCACCGCGCGGATCGGCCATGCCGATCTTGCGCTTGTCGGCCAGGTAGACGATCGAGAAGCCGGTCGTGAGCGGGATCGGCCCGGCGACCTGCCCGGTCTGCATTTCCTCGACGGCCTTGGCCATCTCGTCGGGCAGGATGCCCGGGGCGAGACGGATCCAGCCGAGATCGCCGCCCTGGCCCTTGGTCGAGCTCTCGGAATAGGTCTTGGCGAGATAGTCGAAGGGCGCGCCCTCCTTCATCTGCTGGATGATGCGCTGCATGCCGGCATAGACTTCCTGCTTCCGGTCATCCGTGGCGTTCATGTAGATTTCGTAGACGTGATATTCCTCGCTGCCCTGCGCGGCCTTGAGGCGTTCGAGGATGGCCTTGGCCTCCTCGTCGCTCACATTGACATCGACCTTGCGGCGGAGCAGGCGGCTCCAGGCAACTTCGCCCTCGATCTGCTTGCGCATCGTGCGCTCGGAGGCACCCGCCTGGCGCAGGAAGGCGCGCATCTGCTCGGGCGTCTTCTGCAGGCGACGGGCGACGGCGCCGAAGCTGGAATCGATCTCCTTGGGATCAACGGTGATCTCGTTGGCCTTGGCTTCCTGGATCTGCAGCGTCTCGTCGATCAGCTGGCGCAGGATCATCAGGCGATACTGGTCGCGCTCTTCCGGCTTCAGGTTGAGCTTGTTGAGCGCGATGATCAGGTTGAGCCGCTGATCGACATCGGTGCCGGTCAGCACCGCGTCGTTCACGATCGCGGTGGGCTTGCGGATATTGGGATCGGCCTTGCCGAACAGCTTGATATCGCGCGGCAGATCGAGCTGCGCGGCGAGCGCCGAGGCTGCATCTTCCTGCGAGGGCTGCTGCGGCTGCTGCTGCGGGGCGGGCGGCGCGTCTGACACCGTCTGCGCCATCGCCCCCGACGCCAGGCTGGAGATCGCGAGCGCCAGAACGGACAAGCGGCCTGCGCGGATCGCCTTGCTAACACCAATGTTCACGTGATTCCGTACCCTCAAATCTGCCGGAAAGTGGCGCATAATGGCCAATTGTGCCTGAACTTAGGCTTACCAGCGGTTCCCCTCGCCCGGAGCCTAGCGCCCCAGGTTCTTGAACGCCAGCGACAACAAATAGGAATTGCCGCGCGAGGCGTCGCCCGTCGTGGCGTAGTCGCGCTTCCAGGTCAGGCCCAGGCGGAGGCAATCGTCCTCATAGGTGATGCCCAGGCGGTGGCGCACCGGTTCGAACCCGTCGGCGAGCGAGGTCGGGTCTTCCTTGCGGTCGGTCAGGTCGACCAGCGTCGAGCCCGAGAGCGACCAGAAGCGGGCGATCTGGATGCGGGCGCCGAGGCGAAGCTCCTCGCGGTCCTGGAGGTCCTCGAGCGACGCGTTGATGTTCCGGTTGAGGCGCAGATAGCCGATCTGGGCATAGGTCGACCGCGAGCCGAGCGTCATGTCGACCTCGTTGCGGCGGAAGGCGAGGCTATCCTTGTCGAGCCTGTAGCGGTGGGTGAAGCTGACGAAGTCGCGGAAGCGGATCACGGTGCGGCCGACGATGTCGGACACCCGGTCGTTCAGGCCCGTACCGTCGGGGAACAGGGTCGGCCGCGACGAGATGCGGTAGCTCTGGCCGACATTCGCGTCGATCGAGAAGCCCGGCAGGTAGAGTGCGTAATCCAGGCCCCAGGTGAAGCGGGTCGAATCCTCGAACCGGTCATAGCCGGGGAAGCGATTGAGCGCGAAGAGGTTCGAATCCTCGAGGTCGACTGCCCGCGCGTCTTCGTTCGGCACCTCGAGATTGGCGATCTTGGGCGAGGCAACCATCTGGAAACGCGGGGTGATCCGCTGCGTGCCGCCGAACAGCGTGCCGACCAGCGGCCATTTCACGTCCACCGCGCCGGCGGCGATGCCGCGGGTGTGGAAGCCATCCTCGCCGCGATAGCTGGCGATGCTGGTCAGCATCGTGTCCGAGGCATTGTAGAGGTCGCCGCGGGCATAGGCGGTAAAGGTGATCTCCTGGCCCCAGTTGGTCAGGCGGCGCAGGTCCCAGCGGGCGCTGGCGAAGGCGCGCTGCGAATCCTGCCCGTCGGACCGGCCGATCGCCAGCGTGTTGAGCTGGAACTCGAACCGCCCGCCGATCAGCCCGTCGTCCATGCGGCGGCGATAGTCGATCTCGGGCAGGGCATAGGGCTGGAGGCCCTGGCGCTCGCCGACGCGCAGCGTCTGGATCACCCAGGCATTGATCGAGAAATAGCTATCCGGATCAATGCGTTCCACACGAATGTTGTTACGCAGTCTGTCATCGCGCGAGATGTCGTAGCGCCGCAGGAAGGTGCGGTCGGTGGTCAGCCGGAACGAAGCGCTGGCGCTCCAGGCCTGATCGAGCTGGAAATTGCCGACCGCATCGACATAGCCGCGGAAGTCGTTCTTCGACGTCGCCGGAGTAACCGGCACGGTGAGGTCGTCGGCGCGGCGGCTATAGGTGCCATAGGCTGTGACGCGGAAGGCTCCGAGCGAATTGAGCTCGCGATACTCGCCCTGCAGGACCGGCAGCACGCCCGAATAGATGCGGGGGGTGATCGTCAGGTCGCGATTGGGCGCCAGGCTGAAATAATAGGGCAGCGCGAACTGGACGCCGTTGGCGCGATTGTAGCGCAGGTCGGGCGCCAGGATGCCGCTGGCGCTCTCCCCGCCGACCGGGTGCGAGAAGACCGGCAGCGGGATCGTCGCGAAGCCGAACACCGAGACGCGCGCGCCGGTGTAGCGCAGCCGCTTCTTGGCCGGCTCATAGACCACGCGGGTCGCGGTGATCTTCCAGCTCGGCTCCTTCGGGCAGCCTTCCGAATCGCTGACCGCGCAGGGCGTGTAGGCGGCATTCTCGACGGTGAAGCTGCCATCCTCGTGCCGCTCGCCGCGCTGGGCGGCGACGCGGCCGCCGGCGTCGAGCACGACCAGCATGTTCTGGACGACACCGTCCTTCAGGCTGTCGGTCAGCTCGATCTTGTCGCCATAGGCGCTGTCGCCCTGCGGATTGACCAGGACGACATTGCCCTCGGCCACCACCTGGCCCGACTTGCGGTTCCACACCACCTTGTCGGCGCGCAGCCGCTCGCTGCGACGATAGAGGCGGACGTCGCCGGTGGCGGTGACCACGTCCTGCTCATTGTCATAGTCGAGCTGGTCGGCGGTGAACTGGATCTGGTCCTCACCCTCGGGCAGCGCAGTCGGCGAGGGCGGCGGCGGGGCGACCGGCGGAGTCTGGAGATCGGGCACGGCCGAAGGGGCAGGCGCAGCCGCCGGCGCGTCCTGAGTCGGCTCGGTCTGTGTCTGCGCGCGCGCCTCCGCTGCCAGGCACAGGCCGAGCGCGGCCGACAGCAGCAAGGCCTTGCGCGTCACTTCGATTCCCACCTTTGTTTCTCACTCCCGTGCACGCGGCCGTTCCCGCCCTATCGCAGCGGTTGCGCCACCGCAACGTCACGTGCGTTGGCCCGAACGCACGGAAGCGCTAACAGGAGCCATGCAGGTCGATTTCTACCACCTTACCCAGCTCCCCCTGGAACGCGCGCTGCCGCGGATCGCCGAACGCGTGGTCGAGACCGGCGGGCGGCTGCTGATCGTCGCCGGGGAGGCGAGCCAGCGGGCCAAGCTCGACCAGCTGCTATGGACCTATAGCCCGGAAAGCTTCCTGCCGCACGGCCAGGCGGGCGGGCCGGACGACGACCGCCAGCCGATCCTGATCGCCGGCGAGGCGGGCGCGGCGCCGGCCAATGGCGCGAAGAACATCGCGCTGGCCGACGGGGTGTGGCGCGACGAGGCGCTGGGCTTCGACCGGGCCTTCCACTTCTTCGACGAGGACCGCATCGCCGAGGCGCGGGCGGCCTGGAAGGGGCTGGCCGGCCGCGAGGGGGTGGAGCGCAACTACTGGAAGCAGAACGAGCAGGGACGCTGGGAAAAGGCGGCCTGAGCGGACGCTTCGGACGCGGAAGTTGGCTAGGGTTGCGCCGGCAGAATGTTGAAATGCGGGCGGTCCGTTCTGTTTCCTGCCATTCTCATTCCCCAAAATCCCCCCAAAACACTCCGGTCATTCTGTTGGCAGGTGGGTGCGTAGCGTATCCTTCACACGCGAATGTTGGCGCGCGTCGCCGAACGGCCACGCACGTCATCGCATCGTCTTCACGGTTCAAAGAGTGCCTACAGGAACAATAGCAGAACATCGTCCTGTAGGAAATCGGGGACGCTTGCATCCTGCGCATCCGCGGACTAGGGAGCCGCGACTTTTCCCCACCCTCAAAAGCAGGAGCCGCACGGCCATGGCCGCGACCCGGACCTTTTCGATCATCAAGCCCGATGCCACCCGCCGCAACATCACCGGCGCCGTCACCAAGATGCTCGAGGAGGCCGGCCTGCGCGTCGTCGCTTCCAAGCGCATCCAGATGAGCCGCGAGCAGGCCGAGGGCTTCTACGGCGTCCACCGCGAGCGCCCCTTCTTCAACGACCTGGTCGAGTTCATGATCTCGGGCCCGGTTGTCGTGCAGGTGCTCGAGGGCGAGAACGCCGTCCAGGCGAACCGCGACATCATGGGCGCCACCAACCCGGCGAACGCCGAGCCCGGCACGATCCGCAAGGAACTGGCCGAATCGATCGAGGCGAACTCGGTCCATGGTTCGGACTCGGAGGAGAATGCCGCGATCGAGATCGCCTTCTTCTTCCAGCCGGAAGAGATCGTCGGCTGAACGCCGCGGTTTCTACACCGATTTGGATGCGAAAGGCCGGGGCATTTGCTCCGGCCTTTTTCGTTTGCGGGTCCGGGCGCGGGACGGCGGAAAATGCGCACCGTCCGTCGCCGCGACCTTGCCGGCTTTCCGCGCGCCGATAGCCCTGTGCAAATATCGGCGTCGGGAGCGTGCGGATGAAGCATATCATGGCCCTGGCGCTCGGCGCCGCGCTGCTGGGCGCCACGCCCGCCCGGGCGCAGGTGGTCGATGGCTGGGGCTGGACGATCGTCACCCCGTCGATCGCGCGGACCGACATCCTGGGCATGCACCTGGCCGATCTCGAGAAGCGGCGGGGCGGGACGGCGACCAAGTCGACGCCCCCGCGCGCGCGGCCGGTTGCAGTGCCTGTCTCCGCTTTCGCGTACAGGCCGTCCGCAGCGGTGCGGAAGGCCAGCCTGGATGCGATGCTCGCCAAGGCGCGCAAGGGCGATCCCGCCGGCGCGCGTTCCCTCGAGCAACTGATGGACCAGGGCGACATCATCGAGCGGATGGGGCAGTTGCTCGCACCGGTGAAGCTGCGCACCGACAATCTCGCCGATGCCTATGCGCTGTGGTGGATCGTGATGTGGAACGCCTCGCAGGGGAAGAGCGCCGATCCGGACCCGGTTGTTTGCACTGCCGTGCGGAACCAGGTGGTGGCGCTGCTGCCGGGGCAGGCAAAGCTGGACGATGCCGACAAGCAGCGGCTCGCCGAGGGGCTGCTGCTCCAGGCGATGCTGGTCGAAGCAGCGATCGACCAGGCCAAGGCGCCGTCCGAAAGGGCACAGGTGGCAGCGCTGGTCCGGCGGACGGTGGCGCCGATGGGGATGGATTTCACGGCGATGACGCTGACGGGGAAGGGGTTCGTGGCGCGGTGACTTCTTAATTCCTCCCCCAGCTCGCTGGGGGAGGGGGACCGCGGCGCGAAGCGGCGTGGTGGAGGGGTGCGCCGGGCACCGGCGCGTTCGCACCGGCCCCTCCACCACCGCCTTCGGCGGCGGTCCCCCTCCCCGAGACAAGCTCGGGGAGGAATTAACTAGGTTCGCGGCAGGGTGATCGTCGCGACCAGTCCGCCGCCGTCGCGGTTGGCGAGGCTGATCTCGCCGCTGGCGTCGCGGACGATGGCGCGGGCCAGCGCCAGGCCGAGGCCGGCGCCGCCGGTCTCGCGGTTGCGGGACTCTTCCAAGCGCGTGAAGGGATCGAAGACCTTTTCGAGTTTCTCCGGCGGGATGCCCGGGCCGCGGTCGCACACTTCGATGCGGACGCTGCGGTCGTCCGAGCGGAGGCGCACTTCGGTGGCGCCGCCATATTTGATCGCGTTCTCGATCAGGTTGCGCACCGCACGGCGCATCAGCGAGGGGCGCAGGTGCATGCGCAGGCGCGGCGCTTCCTCGAAGGTCACGTCCTGGTCGAGGTCACGGAAATCCTCGACCACCGCGTCGATCAGCGCCGACAGGTCGACATCGGTGGGCGGTTCGCTCGGGCGCCCGAGCCGCGCCAGGCTGAGGATATCGTCGAGCGTGTGGTTCATCTCGTCGATCGTGTCCGCCATGCGCGCGCGGTCCTCGTCGTCCTCGACCGATTCGATGCGGACCCTCAGGGCGGCGAGCGGCGTGCGCAGGTCATGGCCGATCGCGCCGAGCATGCGATCCTTCTCGTCGAGCATCGCGGTGACGCGGGTGCTGAGCGAGTTGTAAGCGGCGATCACCGCGCGGACGTCGCTTGGGCCGGCCTCCTCGACCGGATCGGCATCGTCGCCGGGGTGGAAGTCGCGCGCGGCGGTGGCGAGCTTGCGCAGCGGGCGGGCGATGCGGTGGCCGGCCCAGAGCACGGGGACGAGCACGACGATGTAGAGGATCAGCGTCTGGGCGAGCAGCTGCCAGATCAGCGCGCGCTCGGTGCGGGGCCAGGCCGAGCTGAGCGACAGCCAGCCCTTGCCGGGCAGCTCGACCCCGACCATCAGCTCGGCGCCGAGGCGGCGCAGGCGATCGGCGCGGGCGGGATCCATGCGCTTGAGCAGCGGGCGGTTGGCGTCGATCGGGCGGATCACCGCGATCACCTGGCCGACCTGCACGCCGCCATCGGTGAGCCCGCGGCGCAGGTCGCGCTCGATATCGGGCCGTCGGCTGAGCTCGGCGGGGATCGGGTTGGCGGGGACAAGATCGACCCGGCCGCCGCCGCGGGCCGGGCGGCGCTCCCGGATATCATGGTCGTGCCCGGGCGGTGGCGGGGGCAGCGGGCGCGGGTTGACCGGGGTGCCGAACCGCTCGGCTGCGTCGATCAGCCGGGTGACGGCGGGGACGATCACCTGGGCGAAGCGCGCATTCTGGCGCTCGCGGACGAGCAGGCCGAAATTGATCCCCTGCGCGACGAACAGCGCGACCGCGACGAGGAGCGCGATCTGGCCGGGCAGGGAGCGGGGGAAGAGGCGGGTCATTCCATCAATCCTCCCCCGCAAGGGGGAGGTGGCGCGCGAAGCGCGTCGGAGGGGGAGGTGGGCAATAACATCTGCCTGGAGTCCGCCCCCTCCGTCAGCCTGCGGCTGCCACCTCCCCCTGGCGGGGGAGGATTGAGATGGGCCATTCCTACGTTCACAGCCGGGTCACTTCCGCTGCCAGCGTGTACCCGCCGCCCCACACTGTCTTGATGATCGCGGGGTTCTTCGCGTCGACTTCGATCTTCTTGCGCAAGCGGCTGACCTGATTGTCGATCGCGCGGTCGAAGGCGGCGGCTTCGCGGCCCTGGGTGAGGTCGAGCAGCTGGTCGCGGGTGAGCACGGCGCGGGGGCGAGTGACCAGGGCGTGGAGGAGGTTGTACTCGCCGGTGGAGAGCGGGACCGAGACGCCTTCGCGGTCGACCAGCGCGCGTTCGCCGGTCTTGAGCACCCAGCCGGCAAAGGCGAAGCTGCCCGCATCGGGGGCGTGCTGGCGGGTGCCGCCGGCCTGGAGGCGGCGCAGCACCACCTTGATCCGGGCAGCGAGCTCGCGCGGGGAGAAGGGCTTCACGACATAATCGTCGGCGCCCATCTCGAGCCCGACGATCCGGTCGGTCTCCTCGCCGCGGGCGGTGAGCAGGATCACCGGCGTGTCGCTGGTCTCGCGGATGTGGCGGCATAGCGACAGGCCGTCCTCGCCGGGCATCATGATGTCGAGCACGACCAGATCGATCGCATAGGCGGCCATGCGGGCGCGGGCGCCCTCGGCATCGCCGGCCTGAGTGATCCGGAAGCCCTGCTTGGTCAAATACTGGGCGAGCGGCTCGCGGATCGAGCGCTCGTCCTCGACGAGCAGGAGGTGCGGCGTATCCGACATGTCGGGTTCGTAGGTCATGGGCGCAGCGCAAGGCAAGGGGAAGGGGTGCCCGGGCAGGCGAGGAGGCAAGAGCCTGCCCGGGCCGAAGCGGCCGACTTAGTTGTTGCCGTCGGCCGGCGGGGATGCCTGGCGATCGCGCATGCGGTCCATCATCACCTGGATCTCGGCCTGGTCGATCTTGCCGTCGTGATTGGCGTCGAGCCGGTCGAAGCGGCGCTGGGCCTGGGCCTGCATGTCGGCAAGGGTGACGTCGCCGGTCATGTTGCGCATGCCCATGCCGCCGCCGCGGCCGGCGGCATCGCGCTCGGCCTGGCTGACCTTGCCGTCCTTGTTGGTGTCGAGCCGGGCGAAGCGCGCGGCGACATCGGCGTCATATTCTTCCTTGGTGATGACGCCGTCCTTGTTGGCGTCGAGCCGCTCGAACATGCCGCCGCCGCGCGGGGCATCCTGGGCCAGGGCCGGAACCGCAGTCAGGGTCGCGGCGAAGGCGGCAGCGAGGAGGAACTTCTTCATCGGGGCTGAACTCCTTGGTCGCGGAGGTTCATGGCCCCCGTCAGGGTTCAGCTTTTCGCCCGTGGCTGTCGCAATGGTTTGTCAGGCCGGCGAGAAACTGTCGCAAACTGTATCAGCCGAAGATGGCGACGCCCTGCATCGCCTCGGCGATCGGTTCGCCGGCCGCGTTCCAGATCGCCATGCGCTGGGTGGAATAGCCGTGATGCGCGGTATCGGCATGGGCGTGGAGCAGCCACCAGCCATCGGTGGTGGCAGGCGTGGCGGTCTGGAAGTTGATCTGCCAGTTCAAGGAGCTGAGCGGGGTGCGGCGCTCCTCGAGCAGCTTGAACGCGGCGGGCGGGAGCGCATCGCCGATCGCCATCAGCTCGACGAACGGGTGGAGGCCGGCAGGATCGCGCAGGCACGCCCAGCGGAGCCATTCGGCGGGGCCGAGACCGTCCTTCCGGTCATGGAAGTTGAAGTTGCCGGTGAAGAAGTCCTCGGGGCCGGTGTAGAGTTCGGCGTCCGGTGCCGGCGGCACCTGGGTGGCGCGCGGGGCGGTGTCATGGTCGAGCACCGAGGCGAGCGGCGCCATGAACACGAAGGTGGCGCGCATGCCGAGCCCGGCGTCGGATATCACGTCGGACTGGATGAAGGCGGCGTTGCGGCCGCGGCGCAGCTTGGTGGCGGTGACGGCCACCTCGCCGGCGAGCGGGCCGATGAACGCGACCTGGGCCGAGCGGAGCGGGGGCAGGTCGGGCTCGACCTCCAGCGCCGCCTGGAGCGCGAGCGCGGCGGAGAGTCCACCGTAAGCAGTGCGGCCCTGCATCCAGTCGGTCGGGACCGTGGTGGTGAAGCCGCTTTCGGTGCGTATGGCCTCGGCGAGGATCTGGGCGAGCGGCGTCATGCGGCGGCGTATTGGTCGCGCAGCTCGCGCTTGAGGATCTTGCCGATCGCGCTGCGGGGCAGTTCGTCGACACGGACCAGGTCGGCGAGGCGCTGGGTCTTGCCGACCCGCGCGTTGAACCAGGCGAGGATTTCCGCGGGGTCGCCGGGGCCGGTGTAGAAGCCGATCGGCGTCTCGCCCCATTGCTCGGAGGGGATGCCGACCACGGCGCAATCGCTGACGCCGTCATGCCCGATCAGCACCGCCTCGAGGTCCGAGGGGTAGATGTTGAACCCGCCCGAGATGATCAGGTCCTTCTTGCGGTCCATCAGGATCAGGAAACCGTCCTCGTCAAACCGGCCGACATCGCCGTGGCGGATGTAGCGGTTGCCCTCGGCATCGTGCCAGGTGGCGTCTCGCGTCGCTTCGGCGCGGCCGTGATAGCCGGTCATCATCGCGCCCGAGCGACCGACGACCTCGCCCATCTCGCCCTGGGGGACCTCGTTGCCCTCCTCGTCGATCAGGCGGAGGTCCTGGCCGGGCAGCGGGGTGCCGACGGTGTGGAGCTTGGCGGGGTGCATGTTGCAGACCAGGGCGGTGGTGCCGCCGCCCTCGGTCATGCCGTAATATTCGACCAGCAGGCCGGGCCAGCGGGCAAGGATGTCTGCCTTGAGCGTGGCGGGGAAGGGCGCGCTGGTGCAGGTCTTGAGGACAAAGCTCGACAGGTCGAAGCTGTCGAAATCGGGCAGTGCCATGATCCGCTTGTACTGGATGGGGACGAGCATCGCGTGGGTGGCGCGGTGCTTCGCGGCCTGGCTGACAAAATTATGGGCGTCGAACTTGCCGAGCAGCACGGCGGTGCCGCCCCAGGCGATGGTCGGGATGAAGCTGACCAGGGTGGTGTTCGAATAGAGCGGGGTGGCGATCATCGTCACCGCGCTGCCGAAGCCGCCGGGCGCGCGGGCGATGTGGATCCAGCGCATCGACTGGGGCTGGACGATGCCCTTGGGCGTGCCGGTGGTGCCGGAGGAATAGATGATGTTGAAGGGATCGTCGGGGCCGATTTCGACGGGCTGGGGCCTGGCGCCTTCGGGAGCGAGGAAGCTGTCCAGCGCTTCGAGGCGTACGAGCCTGGCGGAGACCTGCGCGTCGCCTAGTGCTTGCACGCCAGTTGCGTCGAGGAATACCACCTTGGCGCCGCTGTCGGCGATCATCGCGGCGAGCTGCTCCGCGGTGGCCGAGGGCTGGAGCGGGGCGGGGACGCCGCCGGCGCGGAGAGCAGCCAGGAAGGCGGCGCCATATTCGATCGAGGAAGCGGCGAGGATCGCGACCGCGTCGCCCTTGCCCACGCCCGCGTGCTGGAGCGCGGTGGCCAGGCGATCGAGCAGCGCGTCGAGCCCGGCATAGGAGATCGTGCGGTCCTCGAAGATCATCGCCGGCTTGTCGGGCCGCTCCCCGGCATGGCCGCGGATCAGATCGGACAGGGCGGCGAATTCGCTCGCCAGCATCTCGTCGGTACGCATAACCCCTCCCTGTTGCGGACAGGCTAGAAGAGCGCCGCCGCGAACGCCATACGCAATTTTCGAAAAATCACTCGGGCGCGGGTTCGGACGAGCGGCGCATATGGACGAACAGCGCGATGATCAGCGCGGCCAGCGCCATCAGCGAGCCGGCGACGAGGAAGGCGGCGCCGTCGAAGCCGTGGTGCGAGCCGGCCGCCAGCGCCTGGGTGGCGATCAGCGGGCCGAGGATCGCGGCGACATTGTTCATGCTCGACACGCCGCCCTGGAGCGCGCCCTGGTGCGAGGCGTCGACCATGTTCGACAGCGTGCCGTTGAGCGCCGGATAGGCGAAGGCCCCGAACGCGCCGACCAGGAAGAAGGCATAGACCTGCCAGCCCTGCTGGATGAAGGCATAGGAAAGCAGGGTGAACGACGCGCAGCTGAGCGCGATCAGCGCCGCGCCGCGCTCGCCGAAGCGCTTGATCACCCGGCCGGTGAGCAGCGCCTGGACCAGCACGGTGAGGAAACCGACATAGGCCAGCGACCAGCCGATCGCGGTCGCATCCCAGCCGAAGCGGATCGCGGCCCAGAAGGACCAGGTCGACGGGTAGACGGTGCCGGCGAGCTGCCAGAAGAACCAGGCGAGCAGCAGCGGCCCGGCATTGCCGGCATGGAAGAGCGGGCGGAAGGCGCCGATGATGTGTGCGTCGGACCAGCGGAACGGGCGGCGGTTCTCCTTGGCCAGCGTCTCGGGCAGCAGGAAGAACATGACGATGGCATTCAATGCGGCGCAGATCGCGGCGATCAGGAAGGGAGCGCGCAGGCCCAGGCCCGCGCTGATCCCGCCGAGCGCCGGGCCGAGGATGAAGCCGACGCCGAACGCCGCGCCGATCATCCCGAACACCGCGCTGCGCTTCTCGGGCGGGGTGACGTCGGCGATCACCGCGCTGGCGGGGCCGAAGGTGGCGCCCGCGATGCCGGCGATGACGCGCCCGACGAACAGCCACAACAGGCTGGGCGCCCAGGCCATCAGCGCGTAGTCGATGGCGAAGGCGATCATCGAGAGGATGAGGACCGGGCGGCGGCCATAGCGGTCGCCGAGATTGCCGAGCACCGGGCCGGCGAAGAAGCCGGCGATGGCGAAGGACGCGAGCATCCAGCCGGCGATGCGGGTGGCCTCGTCCAGCCCGACATGGCCGAGCTCGGTCACCAGTGCCGGCAGCACCGGCATGACGATGCCGAAGCCGATCACGTCGATGAGCACGGCGATCAGCACGATCGGCACCGCGCGATGTTCGAATTTCATTATTATCCCCTCTTGGCGTGCGTCTTAGCAGAGGTGGAGGAGAGGGACAGCCGCTTTCCCGTCATCCCGGCGAAAGCCGGGATCTCGTGCGGCTCTTTACTCGCGTCCCGCGCCATCGCCTGAGATCCCGACTTTCGCCGGGATGACCGTTTGGGGGCGGGGCGACGATTGGGGGCCGGATGCCGAATGAGGTGGCTTGACGCCTGCCATTCCGTACCGCAAATTCGAAACAAACAAGAACACCGGAGAGAGCGATGGCCACGGCCCCCGATATCGACGCCTCGGCGAATCCCCTGGATACGTTTCGTTCTGAGGCCCGCGAATGGATTGCGTCCAATTTCCCGCCCAGCTTGAAGGGAAAGGACAATGCGATGTCCGCGGTCGAGGGGCCGCACACCAACTCGCCCGAAGAGGATGCCTGGCAGCAGGCGATGGGCGAGAAGGGCTGGGGCGTGCCGACCTGGCCGAAGGAATATGGCGGCGGCGGGCTCAGCCGGGCCGAGGCGCGGGTGCTGCAGGAGGAGATGCAGCGCGCCGGCGCCTGGAACCCGATCGGCGGCATGGGCGTGATGATGTTCGGCCCGACCTTGCTCGAATATGGCACCGAGGAACAGAAGCGCGAGCATATCCCGGCGATCGCCAGGGGGACGGTGCGCTGGTGCCAGGGCTATTCGGAGCCGGGCGCGGGTTCGGACCTCGCTTCGCTGCAGACCTTCGCCGAGGACCATGGCGACCATTATGTCGTCAACGGCCAGAAGACCTGGACCAGCGGCGGGCAATGGGCGGACAAATGCTTCATGCTGGTCCGGACGGACAAGACCAAGAAGCATGAAGGCATCACCTTCGTACTCTGCGACATGGACGCGCCGGGCGTGGAGGTTCGGCCGATCCAGCTGATCTCGGGCTCGTCGCCCTTCTGCGAGACCTTTTTCACCGATGTGAAAGTGCCCAAGAGCAACCGCGTGGGCCAGGAAGGCGAAGGCTGGACGATCGGCAAGCGGCTGCTCCAGCACGAGCGCTCCAGCCTGTCGGGCGGCGGATCGACCGCGGGGCGGATGTTCTCCGGCGCGTCGCTTGGCCAGATCGCCAAGAAATATGTCGGCGTGGACAGCGAGGGGCGGATCGCGGACGCCGACCTGCGCAGCCGGATCGTGCGGCACGAGATGGACCTGCGCAGCTTCATGCTGACGCTGCGCCGCACCGCGCTGGAGGCCAAGTCGAACCAGGGGCCGAGCGCCGCCACCTCGATCATGAAGAATGTCGGCGCGCGGATCATGCAGGAGCGTTCCGAGCTGTTGATCGAGATACGCGGGCTCGCGGGCCTTGGCTGGGAGGGTGAGGGCTTCGAAGAGGATGCGCTGAAGGACGTGCGCACCTGGCTCTTCGGCAAGGCGGTGTCGATCTATGGCGGGTCGACCGAGATCCAGAACAACGTGATCGCCAAGCGCATCCTGGGGATGCTGGATCATCAGTGACTTAAAGCCCTCTCCCCTTTGGGGAGAGGGTTGGGAGAGGGCCTGGACTAGACGTCCGAAGCCCTTCGGTACCGGATCAAGACACACTTCCCCTCTCCCCGACCCTCTCCCCGGAGGGGAGAGGGAGAAGGGCGAAAGAGAGAGCATATGGCAATCCTGACCGAAGAACAGACGATGCTGCGCGACATGGCGCGGGAGTGGGCGGACAACGAGGCGCCGGTCAGCGCTTTCCGCAAGATGCGCGATGCTGCGCCGGCTGCGGGCTATGACGCCGCGACCTGGGACGCGCAGGCCGAGATGGGCTGGACCGGCATATTGGTGCCCGAGGCGCAAGGTGGGGCGGGCATGGGCTATGTCTCGCTGGGCCTGGTGCTCGAGCAGCTCGGCCGCAACCTGGTCGCGACGCCGCTGGCCAGCACGGCGGCGGCGACCAGTGCGATCCTGATGGGCGGCTCGGACGCGCAAAAGGCCGAATGGCTGCCGAAGATCGCGGCGGGCGAGGTGGTCGCCACGCTGGCGATCGATGAAGGACCGCGCTTCGATCCTTCGAAGATCGCGACGACCGTATCGGGCGGCAAGCTGAGCGGCGTGAAGGCGTTCGTGCCCGAAGGCGACAGCGCGCAGCTGTTCGTGGTGGGGGCGGCCGACGGGCTCTATCTCGTCTCGGGCGATGCCGGGGTGACGCGGTCGCCGCGCCACCTGACCGATAGCCGCAGCCATGCCCAGGTGACGTTCGACAATGCTCCGGCCGAGGCGCTGGGTGGCGGGGTCGAGCTGATCGCCCATGTCGCCGACCGCGCGGCGGCCGCGAACGCGGCGGAGATGCTCGGCATGGCCGAGAGCGCGTTCGCCCAGACCAATGATTACCTCAAAACGCGCGTCCAGTTCGGCCAGGTGCTGGCGAGCTTCCAGGCGCTGCAGCACCGCATGGCCAGGATGTTCACCGAGCTGGAGCTGTGCCGCTCCGCGGTGGAAGGCGCGCTGGAGGCGATCGACAGCGGCCGGGCGAATGTCGCGCAGGAAGTCAGCCTGGCCAAGGCAGTGGCGAACGAGACGCTGCATCTGGTCAGCCGCGAGATGGTCCAGCTGCACGGCGGCATCGGCATGACCGACGAGCATGATGCCGGCTTCTACCTGAAGCGCGCGCGGGTGCTGGAGGCGCAATGGGGGAATGCGGCGTGGCACCGGGAGCGGTTCGCGCGGTTGAATGGGTATTGAGGCTCTTCTCCCTCTCCCCTCTGGGGAGAGGGCCGGGGAGAGGGGGAGTGTGACTTGAACCGAAGAGCGATGCTCATGAGGACAAGTCGTGCCCCTCTCCCAACCCTCTCCCCGGAGGGGAGAGGGCTTAAGATCCCGGCTTTCGCCGGGATGACGGAAATGGGGCTATCGCGCTCCGATACTTCCGCCGCGCCCAAGAAATTTACGCAGATGATGGAATTTTTCGAAGATCGATTCGGCTGAGGGGCTTCGACACGCGCCAGCAACATATGACATTTGCGCAACACTGCTAGTTTAGTCCCCTTTTGCAACCTTTGTTCTGCTTGACGTCCCTCGGGGACCTGTCAGTATTCGAGGATAGGGTATGGAGCCGGCAAAGTGCTCTGGCCCGTGGTGGGAGAGATGATGATGATGCGGTTACGCCTTTTGTCGTGCGTTGCTGTGCCTGCGCTTTCGATCGCGCTGGCGGCCCCTGCCTTCGCGCAGGACACCCAGACACCGCCGGCGGACGCAACTGCCCAGGATCAGGGCCCGAGCGATCCCAACGAGATCGTCGTCACCGCACAGGGCCGCGCCCAGGTGCTGGCCGACGTCCCGCTCGCCGTCTCGGCGGTGACCGCCACCCAGCTCGAGCGCACCGGCGCCAACGACATCCGCGCGCTCAACCAGGTCGCGCCCTCGCTGCTCGTCTCCTCGACCGGCAGCGACGCCAACACCTCGGCCCGTATCCGCGGCGTCGGCACGGTGGGCGACAATCCGGGCCTGGAGAGCTCGGTCGCGACCTTCATCGACGGCGTCTATCGCTCGCGCACCGGCCTGGGCCTCAACGATCTGGGCGAGATCGAGCGGATCGAAGTGCTGCGCGGCCCGCAGGGCACGCTGGGCGGGCGCAACGCCTCGGCCGGCATGCTGAGCGTCACCACCAAGGGCCCCGAGTTCACCTTTGGCGGCATGGCCGAGGCGACCTATGGCAATTACGACGCCTGGCGCCTGCAGGGCGCGGTGACCGGCCCGCTCTCCGAGCAGGTCGCGTTCCGCCTCGACGGGCTCTATTCGAAGCGCGACGGCTTCTACCACGACGTCAACACCGGGCGGGACATCAACAATCGCGACCGCTACCTGGTGCGCGGCCAGCTGCTGTTCCAGCCGAGCTCGGACCTGTCGGTCCGCCTGATCGCGGACTATAGCCACCGCAAGGAGGATTGCTGCGCCGCGGTCTATGCGACCGCCGACGTCTCGCAGGCCAATGCCTATCTGTCGCCGACCAATCCCGGGCTGATCGCGCCGGGCACGCCGGTGGCGACGGTGCTGACCGGCATCACGGGCAAGACCTTCGCGCAATATTTCCCGGCCTATAACGACGCCTATTCGCGCCGCATCGCGACCAGCGCCAACCGCTCCTATACCGGCAAGACCAAGGACTGGGGCATCTCGGGCGAGATCAACTGGAACCTGGGCGGCGTCGAGCTGACCTCGATCACCGCCTATCGCGACTATGACAACACCCAGGCGGCGGACGCCGATTACGGCCTGGCCGACATCCTCTATTTCGGCCCGAAGAGCGGCCGCAGCTTCAAGACCTTCACCCAGGAACTGCGTTTCCATGGCGACGCGCTCGACGGCAAGCTCGACTGGCTGGTCGGCGGCTATTACGCGCATGAGGATCTCGACACCGCCAGCGAGCTCAAGTTCGGCAACGACTATGGCCGCTTCGCCGCGTGCCGCGTGGTCTATGGCTCGTTCAGCGCCTTCTACAATCCGAACAATGTCGGCTGCCTGACGCCGACGGGCGTGGCGGTGCTGAGCAACACGCTCGGGCCGCTCGGCACGGCGGGCGCGGCGATGGTGCAGGGGCTGCAGCGGCTCGACACGGTCCGCAACGTCGGGGACGACACGGCGAACTTCGACCAGACCAGCTCCAACTTCGCGTTCTTCACGCACAACATCTTCCACGTCGCCAAGGGCCTCGATCTGACGCTGGGCCTGCGCTACACCAACGAAACCAAGAAGTTGAACGCCAACTTCAACAACACCAACACGATCTGCCCGGCCCAGCAGGCGGCGCTGCTACCCTATATGGGCGTGGCCGCGCTGGCGCCGCTCGCCGGCGGCATCATCACGCTGAGCTGCCAGGGCGGATCGTCCTCGGCGCTCAACGCGCTGACGCTCAACGACACGCGCAAGGAGGACAAGTTCACCGGCACGGCGATCCTGTCCTACAAGCCGAGCGACGACGTGATGATCTATGCGAGCTACTCGCGCGGCTACAAGGCGGGCGGCTTCAACCTCGACCGCTCGGCCTTCAAGAACCCGAGTGCGGCCCAGCCGCTGCCGATCTTCCCGATCAGCATCGCCAATGCAGGCTATTATGCCGATGTGCTGCAGTTCGACGAAGAGACGGTGAACGCCTATGAGGCGGGCATGAAGTACTCGACCAAGGGCTTCAACCTGAACGTCGCCGGCTTCCGCCAGGAATTCAGCAACTTCCAGCTGAACACCTTCAACGGCACGGTGTACCTCGTCCAGAACATCAATGGCTGCAAGTCGAGCCTGGGCGGCGGCGACCGCGACCTGAGCGCGGCGACCGGCGTGTGCCCGGCGGGCCAGACCAAGCCGGGCGTGGTCTCGACCGGCTTCGAAGTCGAGATGGGCCTGTCGCCGGTGCGCGACCTGAACTTCAACTTCGGCCTGACCTACGCCAAGACCAAATATGCCAACAACCTGGTGGGTTCGAAGAGCGGCGCGCCGCTTGATCCGGCGCTGCGCCTGCTGCCTGGGCAGTTGCTGTCGAACGCGCCGGAGCTGGTGGCGACCGGATCGGCGGCCTGGACGCCGTCGCTCGGCGGCAAGCTGCGCGGCCTGCTCTATGTCGATACCCGCGTGGCCGACAACTACAACACCGGCTCGGACCTGTTCCCGCAAAAGGCGCAGGACAGCTTCGTGGTGGTCAATGGCCGCATCGGCATCGGCAGCGACGACCAGCTCTGGGCCCTGGAGTTCTGGGTCCAGAACGCGACCAAGGCCAATTACATGCAGGTCGGCTTCAGCTCGCCGTTCCAGGCGGTGAGCACCACGCCGACGGCGGGCTATCCGGGCGGTTCGCAGATCTTCTCGGCCTATCTTGCCGAGCCGCGGACCTATGGCATCACGCTGCGCTCGCGCTTCTGAATCCCCGGGGAAGGGTGTGGGACGGGCTCGCGGAGAAATCCGCGGGCCCGTTTCGCTTTCAGACGGCGTTCAGGGCGGCGGCGGGAGAAGGGGACATCGAAGTCTGGAGATGCTCATGCGTGCGTTCGTGCTGCCCGTCCTTGCTCTTGTCGCGCTGGCCCTGCCGGCCTCTGCCTTCGCGCAGGGGGCGAACGCGCCGGGATGCGCGGTGCGCGTCGAGTTCGCCAGCTATGCGATGGGGATCGACCGCGCGGCGTTCGACCGGGTGCAGGCGCTGCTCAAGCGCGACCGCGGGGTGCGCGCCGTGGAGGTGCAGCGCTGGGGGCGGGAAGGCGAGACCAACCTCTGCGTCCAGCTGCGCCGGCCGGGCGACGCGCGGCGGGTGTTCGGGCGGGTGAAGGCGGCGCTGCCGGCCAGGCCGCGCGGGCCGATCACCGTCGAGGCGCGGGGCGGGTTGCGGTTTGCGGCGCCGCGGGTGGGGTGAAGGAGCGGGCGCTTTTGGATAAGGATAGACGGCTTCTGTAGCGTCACCCCATTTGGCATCGCGCAATCGTAGCTGAACCTCTTTCCCATGAAGCATGTGTGTTGTGTGAGTAACACAATGCCGGTACTCCGAAGGGCATAACCGAACCCCGGGGGTATTCCGTGATCCAGTTGGCCAATCGATACCTGCTTCTTGTCCTTGCCATGGTCGGGACGGCGTCCGCTGCCCAGGCGCAGGATTATCGCCCGGCCTTTCGTCCCGACCAGCTCAAGGGGCCGCCAGCAGGCAAGCCGAACGAAGTGCTGGTGTTGGGCACGGCCCATCTGAGCGGGCTGAAGGCGCTTCGTCCGGAGATGCTGGTGCCGCTGCTCTCCCGGCTGGAGGGGTGGCGGCCGACGGCGATCGCCACCGAGGATCTGTCCGGCCTGCAGTGCGACAGCCTGCGCCGCTACCCGTCGCGCTATGCCTCGACGATCAAGGATTATTGCTACGACACCAAGGTTGCCGCGCAGGCGACGGGGCTCGACGTGCCGGCGGCCAATGCCGAGGCGGAGCGGGTGCTCGCGGGGTGGCCGACTGTACCGAGTCCGGCGCAGCGGCGGCATCTCGCGGCGCTGTTCCTCGCGGCGGGCGAGAATGGCTCGGCGCTGGTGCAATGGCTGCGGCTCGATCCGGCGGAACGGCGTGCCGGCGACGGGCTGAATACCGAGCTGGTCGCGATGCTGGACAAGATCAAGGGACGGCGAAACGAGACCAATCTGATCGCTGCGCCGCTCGCTGCGCGGCTTGGCCTGGAACGAGTGTGGAGCGTCGACGATCATTCGGCGGACCGCGAGGATGGCGCGGACGCCAAGGCTGCGGGCGAGGCAGTGATGAAGGCATGGGACAATCCCGACACGGCAGCACGGGAGGAGGAAGACAAGACGCTGGCCGCTGGTCTCGCTCAGCCGGACGGGCTGCTCGACATGTACCGGGCCTATAACGCGCCCGGGCAGTCGATACGGACTTATCGATCCGATTTCGGCGCGGCGTTCCTCGAGCCTTCGCCCCAGGGCTATGGCCGGGCATATCTGGCCTATTGGGAGACGCGCAACCTGCGCATGGTGGCGAACATCCGCGATGTGATCGGTCGCGCGCCGGGCACGCGGCTGCTCGCTGTCGTCGGCGCCTCGCACAAGGGCTATTACGAAGCCTATCTGAACCAGATGCACGACGTGCAGCTGGTCGACGCGCTCGCGGTGCTGCGCTGAAAGGTTATTGCGACTAACTTGCATTAGTAGCTCCGCGCTGCTAGCCGCACCCCGATCAAGCTGCTCCGCCTGAGGGCGGCGCCAATTCGGGGGTTCCCAACATCATGTCCGTGCGTGCGCGACTTTCGCTGCTTTCCCTGCCGTTGCTGGCGCTCACCGTGGCGATGCCGCAGGTCGCGCATGCGCAGCAGGCCGAGCCGCAAGGGGACGGCGAGGGCGACGAGGCGATCGTCGTCACCGCAGCGCGCACCGTGCTGCCGCCCAACGCGCTGCCGCTCACCATCGACGTGATCGACAAGCAGCGGCTCGACCAGCAGATCGCGATCTCGGGATCGGTAACCGACGCGGTGGCGAACCTCACCCCGTCCTTCTCGCCGACCCGTCAGAAGCTGTCGGGTGCGGGCGAGAGCCTGCGCGGGCGCTCGCCGCTCTATGCGATCAACGGCATCCCGCAATCGACCCCGATGCGCGACGGCAGCCGCGACGGCTTCACCATCGACGGCTTCTTCGTCGACCGGGTCGAGCTGATCTATGGCTCGAACGCGCTGCAGGGCATTGGCGGCACCGGCGGCATCGTCAACCAGGTGACGGTGGGCGCGCCGAAGCAGGAAGGCATCAGCGGGCGTGTGCTGCTGCAGGGCAGCGCCGACAACGACTTCAGCAAGGACGGGCTGGGCGGCAAGGCCGCGGGGCTGGTCCAGTGGAAGTCGGGCCGCTTCGACGCGACCTTCGGCGCGGCTTTCGAGAAGCGCGGCGCCTTCTACGACGGCGACGGGCGCCGCGTGGGGCTCAACCTGACCCAGGGAGAGACCCAGGACTCCAGGACCGTCTCGCTGTTCTCGCGACTTGGCTATCAACTGGGCGAAACCGGGCGGATCGACCTGATTGCCAGCCGCTTCGAGCTGAAGGGCGATGGCGATTACATCGCAGTGGTGGGTAACCGCGCGACCGGCCTGCCGACCAGTGCGACGCGCGGCGATGCGCCGGGCAAGGCTGCGGCGAGCCGCACCGAGAGCGTGGCGCTTACCTACACCGACACCGCACTGGGCGGCGGCAATTTCGTCGGCCAGATCTTCTTCAACCGCACCCACGACACGTTCGGCGGCGAGATCGCGCCGATCCCGACCTTCCAGGATCCGACGCTCGACCCGAGCTCGAAGCTGTTCGACCAGTCCGAGAACCGCTCGCGCAAGCTCGGCGCCAAGCTGAGCTACGAGCGTGCGATGCCGGGCTTCGAGGCGTTGACCGCGACGATCGGCTTCGACGCGCTGGTCGATAAGACCGAGCAAAGGCTGATCGCCACCAACCGCGTCTGGGTGCCGCCCAGCGACTTCCGCAGCCTGGCGCCGTTCGCCCAGGCGAACCTCAAGCTGTTCGACGGCAAGCTGCGGCTCGCCGGCGGGCTGCGCTACGAGAATGTCGCGATCAAGATCGACGACTACCGCACGCTCGCCTCGACCACCTTCGTGGCCTGCGCTGCGGGGCAGACGCCCGGGCCGAGCTGCGGTCCATCGACCTATGGCGGCGTCGCGGTGGCCGGCGGCAAGCCGAAGTTCGAGGACCTGCTGTTCAACGGCGGCGTGATCGTCGAGCCGGTGGCCGGCATCCGCGCCTATGCGAGCTATGCCGAGGGCTTCACCGTTCCCGACATCGGCCGCATCACCCGTGCGATCAAGGCGACCGGGGTCGACCTGGACAATTATCTCGACATCTCGCCGATCGTCTCGAACAACCGCGAGATCGGCGTGGAAGTGAAGCGCGGGCCGCTCGACGGATCGGTCACCTATTTCTGGTCGTCGAGCGACAAGGGCCAGCTGCTGATCGCACGCGCCGGCGGCATCTTCGACGTGCAGCGCCAGCGGGTGGAAATCCAGGGCCTCGAGGTGAACCTGGGCGTCAAGCTGCCGGTGCCGGGGCTGAAGGCCAGCGTCGGCTATGCCACGCTCCACGGCCGCTATGACGCGGACACGGTGCCGGACGGCAAGGTCGATACCGATCTCGACGGCACCAACATCTCGCCGGACCGCGTCAACCTGGCGGTGGACTATGCCAGCGGGCCGTTCAGCGCGCGTGTGCAGACGCAATTCTATCTGGCGCGCCGGTTCGACGGCAAGGCGCGGGCGATCGACGACGCAAACCCGCTGCACCCGCAGAAGCTCTTCATGAACGACTTCGGCGGTTATGTGCTGACCGACGCCTATGTCCGTTACCAGACCCGGCTGGGCGGGGTGAGCCTGAGCGTCTCCAACCTGTTCGACAGGATGTACATCGACTATAATTCCGACACCCGCCTGCCGACCGACAACACGGTCTTCTATGCCGGGCGCGGGCGCACCTTCACGCTGAGCTGGGACTATCGCTTCTGATGCAGCGCGGGGCGATGGGATGGCTCGACCTGGTCCACCGCTGGACGGGCGGTGTGCTTGGGCTTGTGCTGGCGATCATGGGACTGACCGGGGCGATCCTCGTCCATGAGGAGAGCTGGCTGTCGCTGACGCTTCCTCATGCCGCGGACGTACGCGTGGCCGATCCGAACGCGATTGCGGAGACCACGGCGAAGCTGATGGCGTCCGAGCCCAAGGCGCAGGGCATCACCTATGCCAGCGACCGGTTCGGCCTCCACCAGGTCCGCATGGCCAAGGGCGCCGGTGCCTATGCCGACCAGGCGGGCAATGTGGTGACGCGCTGGGACAGCCAGTGGAGCCGGCCCGAGCAGTGGATCTTCGACCTGCACCATCATCTGTTCACCGGCGATACCGGGGAGACGGTGATCGGCATCGCGGGGCTGGCGGCGATCCTGTTCGTGATCACCGGATCGATCCTGTGGTGGCGGACGCGCAGGACCTTCAAGTTCCGGCTCTGGCCCAAAAGGATGAGCCGGCCGATGATCGTGATGCAGCACCGGGATCTCGGCATCGTGATGGCGCCGCTGCTGCTGCTCTCCGCAGTGACGGGGACGATGATGATCTTCAAGCCGTTCGCGGCGATCATCACCGCGCCCTTCTCCTCGCCCTCGGCCGATGCCGCGGCGATGAAGCCGCCCAAGGTGAAGAGCGGGCCGATGGCCGCGCATCCGGACTGGCGGGCGATCGTGCTGGCGGCGCATGCTCGCTTCCCCGACGCGCAGATCCGTATCCTCTCGCTGCCGCGCAAGACCGGCGACCCGATCCTGGTGCGGATGAAGCGCGCCGGGGAATGGCTGCCCAATGGCCGATCGAACGTATGGTTCGACGCCGCCGACGGGCATGTGCTGGGATCGATCGACGCGCTGGCGCTGCCCAAGGGGGCGCAGATATTCAACGGCGCCTATCCGGTGCACGCGGCCAAGGTGGGCGGGCTGCTTTACCGGCTGCTGCTCACCGCCTCGGGGCTGACGATGATGCTGCTCGGCAGCCTGGCGGTGTGGACCTTCTGGTTCAAGCGGCCCAGGCCGAGGAAGCCGGTGCGCAAGCCGGCCTAGCCGAGGGAGAATTTCTCTCCCCGGTAGGTCCGGACCGCGTTGCCGCGTTCGAGGGCGTGGTTCTGGTCCCAAAGTTCGCGCTTGCCCGCGGCGGCGCCCCGCTCGCGTTGTCCCTGGAGCAGCATCGCCAGCTTGAGCCGGGCGATGTTGCGGTTGGCATGTTGCGAGCGCTGGTCCTGCGAGAAGGTCGTCAGGCCCGTCGGCAGGTGTGTGGCGCGCACGGCGCTGTCGGTCTTGTTGACATGCTGCCCGCCTGGCCCCGACGCACGCATCGTCTGGTAGCGGATGTCCGTATCGCGAAGTTCGGGCACGTCCTCGGGCAAGGGCGCGCGCGAGGCGCCGACGAACCAGTTGCGGCGCTTGTGCAGCGGCCGGAACGGGCTGGTGCCGATCCACCGGATCGTGCCGGTGCGGGCATCGGCAAAGTCCCGGGCGTCGCCGCCTTCGATCCGCAGCAGTACCGAGGCGGCGGGGCCATCAACCGGCTCCAGCGCTTCGCAGGCCAGCCCTGCCGCCCGGGCCTCGCGCGCCCAGGCGTGGACGAGCTGCTCGATCACCCATTCGCATTCGCGGGGTCCCTGGCCCGAGGACAAATGGAGAAAGATATCGGTCATGCGCGCCTCGTCTTGTAGGTGACGAGCGGGCGGAGCGTGGCGACGAGATCGACCAGGCCGTGCTGCTCCAGGTCGTGCACGACCTGGTGGATGTCCTTATAGGCTTGTGGTGCCTCCTCGAAGATCAGGTCGCGATCCTCGCAGATCACCCGGCCGCCGAGGGCGGTCCGTTCGAGATCGGGGATGCGGAAGCGCCGGGCGAGCTTGTCGCGCGCCTCGCTCCGGCTCCATTTGCGGCCTGCGCCGTGCGCCAGCGAATGGAGCGAGGTGTCGGCCGGCGCGCCGGGGCGAGGGCGCACGAGATAGGTCATGTCGCCGCGCGATCCGGGGATGACGACCAGTCCCTTGTCCGCCGGAGCCGCGCCCTTGCGATGGAGCCAGCCGCCGCGATGCGGCGTGACGCTGTTGTGGCAGATGTCGAGCAGACGCTCGCCATCCCCGCCCAGGCGATCGAGGAAGCGTTCCGCGATAATCGCGCGATTGAGCTCCGCCCAGCGCACCGCATCGTCATGCTCGGCGAGATAGGCGACGCAATCGGCGGTGCCGGCGGCGAGGCCGTCGACATTGTGCCGGGCGCGGTGCCCGTCGAGGATCGCCTGGCCGAGCCCGCGCGAGCCGCTATGGACCATGAGGTGGACCCTCTGCGCGTCGAGGCCGAGTTCCTCGAACAGGTCGGCGTCGAACACCTGCTCGAAGCGCAGCAGCTCCGCGAAGTGGTTGCCGCCGCCGATCGTGCCCAGCGCGTCACCGGCGAGGGGCGGGAGGCCCATCCCGGCAAGGCGCGCGGGAGCGTCGCCTTCCCAGGGCTCTTCCAGGCCGTGAAGCTTGCGTACCGCATTGTCCGGACGGAATTTGCGCAGCGTGACGCTGGTGCGCCACAGGCCCATGCCGCAACCTATGTCGCTGCCGACCAGATGCGGATAGACCAGGGTACGCGACCAGAAGGCCGCGCCGACCGCGATACCGCGGCCGGCATGGAGATCGGGCAGGCCGACCACGGCGTCGATCCCGGGCAGGGCCGCGGTCTGATGAAGCTGGTCGATCGCGCTTTGCTCGATCCAGCTTTCCGGAGAGGCGATGATGTGGATGCTTGCCGCGGTCATGGCGCGACCTCCCCGGTGAGGAGGAAAGACGGCAGGCGGCGGATGTAGATATTGAAAGATGCCGCGGCGCGATGGCCGCGAATAAGGGTCAGGCGACCAAAGTCACCTGCAAGGGGCTTGCCCATGTGGAATGTTCCCGAACTCGGAAAATGGAAGTGGCGATGAGAGCAGTAATGGTCTGCATGGGTTCACTCCTTTCCTGAGCTTGGGTTACCGGCGGCGCCACTAGCCGAATTGTTCCGGGAGATCAATGGTGTGCCGATGCCGGGCCTTCGACGCGCGAAGACCCGGCAATTACGGTCTACATGTTGGCGGCGGTGGGGCGGACGATCACTTCGTTGACGTCCACGCCGTCGGGCTGCTCCAGCGCATAGCGGATCGCGCGGGCGATCGCGTCCGGGGTCAGCGACTTCTGGCGCCAGTCCTTGAGCGCGGCGGCGACCTGGGGATCGCTGATGTCGTCGCCCAGCTCGGTGGCGGTGACGCCCGGCGAGATGATCGTCGCGCGGATGTCGTCATGCTCCTGGCGCAGGCCCTCGGTGATCGCCCAGACCGCGTATTTCGTGCCGCAATAGACTGCGGCGGTCGGCAGGACGAGGTGGGCGCCCACCGAGGCGACGTTGACGACATGGCCGTTATGCTGGGCGACGAAGCGCGGCAGCACCGCGGCGATGCCGTTGAGGACGCCGTGGATGTTGACGTCGATCATCCGCTTCCACTCGTCGGTCTTGAGCGCGGCGAGCGGGGAGAGCGGCATCACGCCGGCATTGTTGATCAGCACGTCGACCCGGCCGAACTTCGCTTCCGCGGCGTCAGCAAAGGCCTTGAAGTTCGCCGCGTCGGTGACGTCGAGCTCACGCCAGGCGATGTTCGGGCCGAGCTCCTCGGCCAGCGCCTGGAGGCGGTCGCCGCGGCGGGCGCCGATGAACAGCTTCGCACCGGTGGCCGCCAACTCGCGGACCGTGGCTTCGCCGATGCCGCTGGAGGCGCCGGTGATGAGGATGACCTTGTCGCTAAGTCCCGTCATGGTTCGTTCCTTCTCGTCTGGAATGACGAGGCAGGATTTGGGGCGGCAAAGGGTTCGGGCGGTAGCGCGATTGGCCGAAGGGATTGCACGATCCTCCAAATATGGATGGAGGCGCTTGCGTGCTTCTCTCGCATGAGGGAAGCAGGCAATATGCACGATATTGCCGCCCTCGCTACGCTGATCGAACGGCATACGCCGGAAACAGGGATTTCGGGCACCGCGATAGGTCGGCTGTCGCTGATACGGGCGGACCAGCCGAGCTTGCCGATACCCTCGGTCTATGAGGCGTCGCTTTGCCTGATCGCCCAGGGATCGAAGCGCGTCTCGCTCGGCGATCATGACGTGGTGTATGATGCGTCGCGCTATTTGCTGGTGTCGGTGGACCTGCCGCTGGTCGGGCTTGTGCTCGAGGCGAGCCCGGACGCGCCCTATCTGTGCTGCAAGATCGATCTCGACCTGCCGGCGCTGGCCGACCTGATGATCGCGGAAGGCGAGGCCGGGCCGCAGCGCGACTTGCCGGCGCTTGCGGTCTATCCGGGCGATGCCGACCTGATCGATGCCGCCTGCCGGCTGGTCAAGCTGCTCGACCGACCCGAGAGCATCGCCGCGCTGGCGCCGCTGGTCGAGCGGGAGATATTGTACCGGCTGCTCACCGGGCCGCATGGCGGGACGCTGCGGCGGATGGCGAAGGGAGACAGCCATCTCGGCCAGATCAGCCGGGCGATCGCGCGTATCCGGAGCGGGTATGACCGGCAGCTGCGGATCGAGGACATCGCCGATGCGGCGGGGATGAGTCCCTCGTCGCTGCACGCGCATTTCAAGGCGGTGACCCGGATGACGCCGCTCGCATATCAGAAGCAGCTCCGCCTGCAGGAAGCGCGGCGTTTGATGATGGCCGAGGGGGCGAGCGCGGGCTCGGCAGGGTTCGCGGTGGGCTATGACAGCCCGTCGCAGTTCAGCCGCGAATATCGCCGCCTGTTCGGCGCGCCGCCGCGGCAGGATATCGAGCGGTTGCAGGCGGCGGGGGAGCTGGCGGAGGCGCTCTAGCCCGCCAGCACCCGATCGTCGAACAGCCCGAAGGCGATGGTCGAGGCGTAATAGGCCACGGCCTTGTCGCGCGGCATGGTGCTGGCCCATTTCCGCATGTCGAAGGCGGCGTTCTGAAGCGCCATCAGCGTCTGCGAGGCGACCAGCGGGTCGATCGCGCGGATCGAGCCCTGGGCGATGCCGTCGGACAGCAGGCCGGCGAAGCGGCGGGCGATGCGGTTCGAGCGGTCGATCATCGTCGAGCGGACCTGCGGCGGCAGGCCGGACAGGGCGGTGGTGCGCAGCAGCGGACCGCGCTCGCTGAACTGATAGTCGAGCAGCGTCGCGATCGTGCTTTCGAGCTGCTCCCAATGGGTGCCGCCGGCAGTCTCGGCGAGGCGCTGGGCATCGGCGATGATGTCGAAGCTGCGCTTGTAGCAGGCGATGACCAGGTCGTCCTTGGCATCGAGATGGTGGTAGAAGCTGCCCTTGGTGACGTTGAGCTCGCTGGCGATCTTCTGGACCGAGGCGCCGCGATAGCCGAGTTCGTTGATCAGCCTTGTGGCGGCGAGGAGGAAGGCTTCGCGGCCGGGTTCGGGCTCGTCATGCTCGAGGTCGAGCATGTGCGGGGTCCAGGCCTGACCGGGCGCCGCGATGCCGGTGCGGAACACGTCCATCAGGCGCGCCTCGACGCGGGGATATTCGTCCACCTCGTAGCGGGGCAGCCAGGCGGTGAGCCAGAAGGTGTTCTCGAGCAGCACGTGCGCACGCGCGCCGTGGAGATCGGTCTCGGCGCGGCTGGCGGGGGTGCCCCAGAGCGCGCGGGTCTTGCGGAACACGCCGCGCCAGCGATCGAGCAGCTCGCGCTTGATCGGGCCTTCCATGGCGCGCAGGTCCGACAAGATCGCGAAGTCGCGCTCTTCGCCGCGGCGGATGCGGGCGAGGCGCTCCATGTTGATGTTGAGATAGCGGCCGACCCGCGCTTCCGGCGTGGGCTCCCCGGCGGCATCGTCGAGCATCGCCTCGAGCCGGTCGAGCGTCTGCTCGAAGGCGGCGGCGGCAAGGTCCTCCTTGCGCTTGAAGTAGTAGGTGACCGACGTGGTGTTTAGGCCGACGCGGCGGGCCACGTCGGCAAAGGTCATCCCCTTGGCGCTCTGTTCATTGATCGCGTCCGCAGCCGCGGCGAGGATCGCATCCCGCTTGGCCTGGAAGCGTTTCGTCGCGCTTGCGGTTTCTAGTTTCCCCGGTGCATTCATTGCAACCAGTCTAGCGGATTTGACGGCTAGCCAAAGCGGTTTTTTGAATCGAGGTTGTGCCGATTTTCGCGCCGGCCCGACTTTACCGAATATCCGGTATGCTCTACGCCGATCCGTGAAGCAGAAAACGGAGAGGATGCGCCATGGATTTCACGCTGAGCGAGCGCGAGACCTATTTCCGCGACCGGGTGAAGGCCTTTATCGACACGAAGATCCGGCCCCGCGATGGCGATTATCATGCCCAGCAGAAGCAGGGCGATCGCTGGAAAGTGCTGCCGGTGATCGAGGAAGTGAAGGCCGAAGCCAGGGCCGCGGGCCTATGGAATTTCTTCATGCCGCCGCACTCGGGCCAGTCGCATGTCGACGACAGTTTCGAGTTCCAGGGCACGCAGCTGACCAACCTCGAATATGCGCTGTGCGCCGAGGAGATGGGGCGGCTTGGCTGGGCATCGGAATGCTTCAACTGCTCCGCGCCGGACACGGGCAACATGGAAGTGCTCCACCGCTATGGCACGCGGGCACAGAAGGACCAGTGGCTGAAGCCGCTGATGCAGGGCGAGATCCGCTCGGCATTCCTGATGACCGAGCCGGCGGTGGCTTCGTCCGATGCGACCAACATCCAGACCAGCATGGTGCGCGACGGCGATCATTATGTGATCAACGGTCGGAAATGGTGGAGCTCGGGCGTGGGTGACCCGCGCTGCGCGGTCTCGATCGTGATGGGCAAGACCGATACGGGTGCCGCCAAACATGCCCAGCAGAGCATGATCCTGGTGCCGATGGACGCGCCCGGCGTGAAGATCGAACGGATGCTTTCGGTTTTCGGGTATGATCACGCACCGCATGGGCACGGCGAAGTGGTTCTCGAGAATGTCCGCGTGCCGGTCGACAACATGCTGCTTGGCGAAGGGCGCGGCTTCGAGATCGCGCAGGGGCGGCTCGGGCCGGGGCGCATCCACCATTGCATGCGGACGATCGGGGTTGCCGAGGAAGCGATCGAGGCGATGTCGAAGCGTCTGGTCAGCCGCGTGGCGTTCGGCAAGCGCCTGTCGGACCATTCGGTGTGGGAGCAGCGGATCGCGCGCGCCCGCATCGACATCGAGATGACCCGGCTGCTCTGCCTTAAGGCGGCGGACATGATGGACAAGACGGGCAACAAGGCCGCCCAGCTCGAGATCGCGATGATCAAGGTGCAGGCCCCGCAGATGGCGTTGCAGATCATCGACGACGCGATCCAGGCGCACGGGGGCGCGGGCGTGTCGGGTGATTTCCACCTCGCGCATGAATGGGCAGGCATCCGCACGCTGCGGCTGGCCGATGGTCCGGACGAGGTGCACGCCCGGGCGATCGCGCGGAACGAGTTCGGGAAATATGCGGACTTCAAGGCGGACCGGGCTTCGTCGGGGGATATCGGGGTTTCGCGCTGATCCGGCGCTCCTGCGAAAGCAGGAGCCCAGGGCCGCTTGGTGTGTCGTTTGTAACCCTGGGCTCCTGCTTTCGCAGGAGCACTAGGAGGGGAGAGTGATGAAAGCAGCCGTTCTCTACGAAGCGGGCAAGCCGCTCGAGATCACCGAGGTTTGCGTATCGAAGCCCGGTCCGCGCGAGGTGCTGATCCGTACCAAGGCGGTGGGCGTATGCCGGTCCGACCTGCACTTCGTCGATGGGGCCTTCCCGCATCCGGTGCCGACGGTGCCGGGACATGAGGCCGCGGGGGTGATCGAGGCGGTGGGATCGGATGTCGCGCATCTGAAGGTGGGCGACCATGTCATCACCTTCTTCACCGTGTTCTGCGGCAGCTGCGAGATGTGCGTGACCGGGCGGCCGTCGCTGTGCATCGATCCCTCGACCCGACGTCCCAATGGTGCCGAGCCGCGGCTGTCGCTGGAGGACGGTACGGCGTTGGCGCCGTTCCTCAACCTCTCCGCCTTTGCCGAGCAAATGCTGGTGCACGAGAACGCCTGTGTGGCGATCTCGAAGGAGATGCCGCTCGATCGGGCGGCGCTGCTCGGTTGCGCGGTGATCACCGGTGCCGGGGCGATCTTCAACGACAGCCGGGTGCGGCCCGGCGAGAGCGTTGCGGTGATCGGTGCCGGCGGGATCGGGCTCGCCGCGATCAACGCCGCCAAGATCGCCGGTGCGGGCACGATCCTGGCGATCGACCCGGTGCCCGAGAAGCGCGAGTTGGCGCTGAAGCTCGGTGCCACCCATGCGCTGGATGCGATGGCTCAGGGGCTGGCCAAGGACGTGCTCAAGCTGACCGGCGGCGGCGTCCATTATGCGATCGAGGCGGTCGGGCGGCCGAACACCGCCGAACTCGCCTGGAACATCCTGCGCCGCGGCGGCACCGCGACGATCCTCGGGATGATCGCGCCGGGCGGCAATGTCAGCCTGCCCGGGCCGACCTTCCTGACGGGGAAGAAGATCCAGGGCTCGCTGCTGGGCTCGACGCGGTTTCCGATCGACATGCCGCGACTGGTGCAGATGTATCTCGACGGGTTGCTCGACCTCGACACGATGGTCGCCGAGCGGATCCGGCTGGAGGACGTGAATGACGCACTCGAAAAGCTGCGCAAGGGCGACAGCGTGCGCTCGGTGATCGAGTTCGCATGAGCGACCTGGACGAAGCGAAGCTGGCGGACTGGCTGGCGGCGAATGTGGCGGGCTTTGCCGGGCCGATCGCGGTGACCAAGTTCCCGGGCGGGCAGAGCAACCCGACCTATCGGATCGATGCGGGATCGGGATCATACGTGCTGCGTCGCAAGCCGTTCGGGCCGATCCTGCCCTCGGCGCATGCGGTGGAGCGCGAGTATGCGCTGATCGCGGCGCTGCATCCGACCGGTTTCCCGGTCGCGCGACCCTATGGGCTCTGCGAGGATCCCGAGGTGTTGGGCTCGCCCTTCTACATCATGGAGATGGTCGAGGGACGGACCTTGTGGGACGGATCGCTGCCCGATCTCACGCCGGCCGAGCGGACGGTGCATTACAACGCCATCGTCGATACGCTCGCGGCGCTGCATGCGGTTGATTACGAGGCAGTCGGGCTGGGCAGCTATGGCAAGCCGGGCAATTATTTCGCCCGCCAGGTCGAGCGCTGGACCAAGCAGTATCGGATGAGCGAGACCGACCCGCTGCCCGAGATGGAACAGCTGATCGCTTTCCTGCCGCGCACAGTGCCCGAGCAGACGCGGACGAGCATCGTCCATGGCGACTTCCGCATCGACAACATGATCTTCGCGCCGGCCGAGCCGCGCGTGCTGGCCGTGCTCGACTGGGAGCTGTCGACGCTCGGCGATCCGCTGGCCGACTTCTCCTATTTCCTGATGAGCTGGGCGACAGAGCCCGAGGGGCGCTCGGGGGTGAAGGGGCTCACCGGGCCGGAGACGGGCATCCCGACGATCGAGGATGTCGTGGCGCGCTACTGCGCAGCGACCGGGCGGGACGGAGTGCCCGATCTCAACTGGTACTTCGCCTATAATCTCTTCCGGCTGGCGGGGATCGTCCAGGGGATCAAGAAGCGGATGCTCGACGGCAATGCATCCTCCGCCAACGCCGCGGCGACGGTGGAGCGGCTGCCGGGGCTGGTGGCGCAGGCCTGGCATTTTGCGCGGGAGGCGGGGGCATGAGCGGACTATTCGACCTGACCGGCAAGGTGGCGATCGTCACCGGTTCCTCGCGGGGGATCGGCAAGGCCTCGGCCGAGGCGCTGGCGGATGCGGGCGCCAAGGTGGTGATCTCCAGCCGCAAGCAGGATGCGTGCGACGCGGTCGCGGCCGAGATCAATGCGAAGCATGGCGCGGGTAGCGCGCTGGCGGTGGCGGCGAGCATCTCGGACAAGGAAGCGCTGAAGCATCTGGTCGGGGAGACGCGGCGGGTGTTCGGGCGGGTGGACGTATTGGTCTGCAACGCGGCGTCCAATCCCTATTACGGGCCGCTGGAGGGGATCGCCGACGACCAGTTCCGCAAGATCCTCGACAACAACATCCTCTCCAACCACTGGCTGATCCAGATGGTGGCGCCGGAGATGCGCGAGCGCCGGGATGGCTCGATCGTGATCGTCTCGTCGATCGGGGGCTTGCGCGGATCGACGGTGATCGGGGCGTACAACGTCTCCAAGGCGGCCGACCTGCAGCTGGCGCGCAACTATGCGGTGGAGTTCGGGCCGGACAATGTGCGGGTCAATTGCATCGCGCCAGGGCTGATCAGGACCGATTTCGCCCGGGCATTGTGGGAAGACCCCGAGCGGGCCAGGGCGACCAATTCGACCACGCCGCTGCGCCGGATCGGCGAGCCGGAGGAGATCGCCGGCGCGGTGGTGTATCTCGCCAGCCGGGCGAGCGCGTTCATGACCGGGCAGGCGATGGTGATCGATGGCGGGGTGACGATCTAGGCTTGTGCTCCTGCGAAAGCAGGAGCCCAGAGTTGTGGAGGGGGCGACGTTTGTGGCCCTGGGCTCCTGCTTTCGCAGGAGCACGTGGAAGGGGATTTCGATGCAGTTCGCAGGCAAGACAGCAATCGTCACTGGCGCCGGTTCGGGGATCGGGCGGGCGACGGCGCGGGCGTTCGCCGAGGCTGGAGCTCAGGTGGTTGCCGCCGATCTCAGCGAGGCGGTGGAGGAGACCGTCGCCGGTCGCGAGACCATGCTCGCGGTGCGCATGGATGCCGGCGACGAGGGCGATGTCGAGCGGCTGGTCGCTGCGGCGGTCGAGCGCTTCGGTGGGCTCGACATCTTCTACGCCAATGCCGGCATCTCGGGTGGCGCCACCGGCATCTTCGACACGCCGACCGAGCTGTGGACCGAAGTGCTGCGGGTGAACCTGATCGGGCCGGCGCTCGCGATCAAGCATGCCGGGCCGCGGATCGTCGAGCGCGGTGGCGGGGCGATTATCTGCACCGCGAGCGTGGCAGGGCTGCGCTCGGGCGCGGGCGGGCCGGCCTATTCGGCGAGCAAGGCGGGGGTGATCAACCTCGTCCAGACCGCGGCGCAGCAGTTCGCGGGATCGGGTGTGCGGGTGAACGCGATCTGCCCGGGGCTGATCGAGACCGGCATGACCGAGCGTGCCTTCACCTATGCCCGCGAGAACGGCAAGGAGGACAAGCTCGGCCGGCTCAACCCGCTGCGCCGTGCCGGTCAGCCCGAGGAGATCGCGCGGGTGGCGCTGTTCCTCGCCTCCGACGCGGCGAGCTATGTCAACGGCCAGGCCTGGGTGGTGGATGGCGGGCTGTCGTCCAGCCACCCGGTGACGCGGCAGGAATTCGGCAAGCCGGCCTTCTAGGGCGCGGCGCTCTTCCCGAAGCGGACCGAAGCGCGATTGACTCGAGTCCGCGCGCAGGTCAGCCTCCGCGCAAAGCAGGAGAGGGGAACTGCATGCGGGGCATTTTGCGTGGCGCGATCCTGGTCGGGCTGCTCGTCGCGGTGGCGACGCCGGCGATGGCCCAGGAGGACGATGGCGGCGGGGCCGGCGAGATCATCGTCACCGGCCTGCGCAGGCTCAATCCCGATGACGATGACGACAGCAAGGTGGTGAAGCCCGTCCCCGTGCCGGCGGCGGTGCAGACGCTGCGGCGCACCGCGGACTTTGCCGTGCAGCAGGTCGTCATCGTCAGCGATACCGTGGGCGAAGAGGCCGCCCGCGACGAAGTGCTGGCGATGACGCGCAAGGCGATCGATCTTTCCGCCGGCGCGGGCACCTTGCTGGCGACCGGCGAGCTGGTGGTCGAGCCGCTGACCACCGGCAACTACAAGGAACTGGTGTTCGTCGACGATGACGACGAGTTCGACGGCGAACTGGTCAAGTTCCTGGTCAAGGTGCCGCTGGCACCCGGCATCGATGCCAAGGCGGCGCTGGCCAAGATCGAGCGGTTCATGAAGTCGGTGCCGGCCGTCGGGCGGGCGGAGATCAAGCCCCATAGCGAGCTGACGCTGAGCGTGGTGAACCCCGAGCAATATCGGGGCGCGATCATCGACCTGGTGGCGAAGGATACGGCGGCGACCAGCGCGCGCTTCGGGCCGGGCTATGGCGTCGAGGTCACCGGCCTCGATCGTCCGGTGCAGTGGAAGCGGGCGGGGCTGACCGAAGTGCAACTGTTCCTGCCCTCCGCCGCCACCGTGCGGCCGCGCAACTGATCGGGAGAGAGAGCGATGCACAAGATCCTCAAGATCCTGGCCATCAGCGCGGGGCTGACCGGGACGGCCGCGCCGGCGCTGGCACAGGAAGTGATCGTGACCGCGTCGCGGCGTGGCGGCGACGCAGGCTATTATGGCGGCATCGTCGCCACCTCGCGGCCGGTCGTCGCGCTGAAGCGCACCGCCGATTACGGCGTGCAATCGGTCCATGTCGCGGGCGACGAGCGCGACATGGAGAAGCGCCGGGCAGACCTGAAGGAAACGATCCGCGCGATGATCGCTGCTGCGGCGAAGCAGGGATTCGAACTGGCGACCGGCGACTATGTGCTGCAGCCGCTGACGCTCGCCAATTACGAGAATCTCTATTTCACCGGCGACGGGCGCCCCGATACCGACCGTGCCGAGTTCCTGGTCAAGCTGAAGTTGACACCGGGGACGCCGGAGAAGGTGGCAGCGGATCGGATCGCGGCCTTTTTCAAATCGGTGCCCAAGGCCGGGCGGACGGTGATCCGGGCGGACGGCAGGCTCACACTGAGCGTGGTCAATCCGGACCAGTATCGCGCGGCGATCATCGAGCTGATCGCAGCCGATGCGGCGATGGCTTCGGGCAAGTTCGGCGGAAGCAGCGGCGTGGACGTGAGCGGGCTCGACCGGCCGGTGGAATGGGCGCGGGCGGAAGAGACCAACGTCTTCCTGTTCCTCCCCGCCAGCTATGTGGTCCGCAAGCGTTGAGCCCCGGGACCGTAGAGATTGTCGCCACGCCCGCCGGCGAGGCACCGCTCTGGGTGCGCGAGGCGTGGATCGGCATGGCGCTGCCGCTGTCGCCGGGACCGAATGGCGGCATGCACGAAGTGGTGGGCGTGCTCAGCCTTGGGCGCCGGCCGAGCCTGCTCGGAAGGCTGCTGCTCGGCAGGGCGCGCCGCCGCATCAGCGGGTATCGTGTGCCGAGCGCGGAGGCGATCCGGCTGCTCGCCGAGCATCGGGCGGACGCCGCCCAATGGTGGAGGACCAACACCGACCTGACCGCGTGCGGCGATTTCCTGTTCGATGCGCCGGCATGCCGGGTGAAGCGCGAGGCGGCTAGTCCTTGACGCGGACCAGCCCCTCCTGGGCGACGCTGGCGACCAGACGGCCGTCGCGGCTGTAGATGCGGCCGCGGTTGAAGCCGCGCGAATGGCCGGCCCAGGGGCTGTCGGTGGTGTAGAGCAGCCACTCGTCGAAGCGGAACGGTTCGTGCAGCCAGACGGCATGGTCGAGGCTGGCGGTCTGCACGCCGCCGGTCATCCAGCTGACGCCGTGCGGGAGCATGCAGGTGCCGAGCAGGGTCATGTCGGTGGCATAGGTGAGCATCGCGCGGTGGAGCGCGGGATCGTCGGGCAGGGGCGCCACGACCCGGAACCAGCTGTGCTGGAGCGGTTCCTGGGCGACCGGCCTGAACCAGTTGCGCGGATTGACCGGGCGGATCTCGATCGGGCGCGCGCGCAGGAAGAAGCGGCGGAATTTCTCCGGCACTTCGTCGCGGATCGCCTCGCGCAGGTCGCGCTCGGAGACCAGGCTGTCGGGATCGGGCACGTCGGGCATGTCGAACTGGTGGTGCAGACCCTCGGCGGGGAGCTGGAAGCTTGCGGTCATGTTGAGGATCGGCTGGCCGCCCTGCATCGCGATCACACGGCGATTGGCGAAGCTGCGCCCGTCGAAATCGCGCACGACCCGGTAGATGATCGGGTGGTTCTCGTCCCCGGGGCGCATGAAATAGGCGTGGAGGGAGTGGGCGAGCTTGTCGTCCTCGACCGAGCGCTGGGCGGCCTGCAGCGCCTGCGCCACCACCTGGCCGCCGAACACGCGGCCGACGCCGCCGGGCTGGCGGGGGCCGCGGTAGAGGTCGGTGTCGATGCGTTCGACGTCGAGCAGGGCGGTGAGCTGGTCGACCAGGCCTTGCGGGTCTTCGGCGCGCTGGGGTGTGTCGGTCATTGGCCTATTCCGTCATCCCGGCGAAAGCCGGGATCTCATGCGGCTCCTGCCCGGCGCCTTGGCCCGAGATCCCGACTTTCGCCGGGATGACGAATAGGGGCAGGATGACGAAGAAAGAGGACATCAATACCCCGCTGCCTCCGCCAGGGCGTTGGCGTGGTAGTTGGTGTCGCCGAACATCTCGGTGAGGACGCGGGCGCGCTTCATGAAGAAGCCGATGTCGAATTCGTCGGTCATGCCGATGCCCCCGTGCATCTGCACACCTTCCTGCACCGCCAGCGTGGTGGCAAGCCCGGTCATCGCCTTGGCGACCGCTACCGCTTCGGCTGCGTCCTGGCCTGCGTCGAGCAGTTGCTGGGCCTTGAGCACGGCGGCGCGGGCGACCTCCATCTCGCTGTAGAGGTGCGCGGCGCGGTGCTGGAGCGCCTGGAAGCTGCCGATCGCAACGCCGAACTGCTTGCGCTCGCGCAGGTACGACACGGTCATGTCCATCGCGCCGCCGCCGACGCCGACCATCTCGGCCGAGGCGCCGGTGCGGCCCGCGGCGAGCAGGCGGGCGAGGGGGCCGTCGCCCTGGTCGACCTCGCCGATCACCGCGTCCGCATCGACTTCGACGCCGTCGAACTGGAGGCGGGCAGCGATGCTCGAATCCGCCAGCCGCTCGGGCGTGACGGTGAGGCGATCGGCGTCATTGGGGACGGCGAACAGGGTGATGCCGTTCTCGGTCTTCGCAGCGACGAGCAGCAGGTCGGCGACATGGCCGTGCGTGACGAACTGCTTGGCGCCGGTGAGGCGGAAGCCGTTGCCGGCGCGCTGGGCCTGCATCGCGATCTTGCCGTCGTGCTTGGCACCCTCGTCGATCGCCAGTGCGGCGACGGTCTCGCCCGACAGGATGCCGGGATACCATTGCTGGGCTGCAGCCGTGCCCTTCAGCGCCTCGACCGCGGCGACGGCAGTGACGAGGAAGGGGGAGGGCGACAGGTTGCGGCCGATCTCCTCGAGCACCACGCCCGCCTCGACATGGCCGAGGCCTAAGCCGCCTTCGCTCTCGGGGATCAGAATGCCGGTGAAGCCCATTTCGGCGAACTGCTTCCACAGCGGGCGCGAGAAGCCGGTGGCGTCGTTCGCATCGCGAAGCGCGCGCATGTGGCTGACCGGGGCTTCCGAGGCGACGAAGTCCTTCGCGGTGTCGCGGAGCATGGTCTGGTCGTCGTTGAGGTAGAGGGGCATTTCTTCTCTTCCTTTAGCCCTCTCCCTTTGGGAGAGGGTTGGGTGAGGGGGGCCTCCGCAGGCGTTTCGGCCTGTTTCGACCCTCACCCTTCCGCCGACTTCGTCGGCTCCCTCCCTCTCCCAAAGGGAGAGGGAATTTGGTCAGCTCGGCAGATCCAGGATCCGCTTGGCGATGATGTTGAGCTGGATCTCGCTGGTGCCGCCTTCGATCGAGTTGGCCTTGGTGCGCAGCCAGGCGCGCGGGGCCGCGCCGTGGGCGGAGTCCTCGCTCTCCCATTCGAGCGCGTCGCTGCCGCCGGCTGCCATCTGGAGCTCGTGGCGGCTCTTGTTCAGCTCGGTGCCATAGTACTTCATCATTGAGGGCTGGGCAGGGTGCGCCTGGCCGGCCTTGAGTTCGTCGATGAACTTCTCCGACATTGCCGAGAACGCCTTGGAGCGCACCTCGAACAGCGCGATCTGGGCGCGCAGGATCGGATCGACACCCTTGCGTGCTGCTTCGACCAGCGGGTCCTTGCCGGCACCGCCGAGGCCAAAGCCCGAGATCATCTCGCGCTCATGGCCGAGCAGATATTTGGCGACGTCCCAGCCCTTGTTGAGCGTGCCGAGCAGGTTCGCCTTGGGCACTTCGACGTTGTCGAAGAAGGTCTCGCAGAAGGGCGAGTTGCCGCTGATCAGCAGGATCGGCTTGGTGCTGACGCCGGGCGAGGCCATGTCGAACAGCAGGAAGCTGATCCCGGCCTGCTTGACGGTCTTGTCGGTGCGGACGAGGCAGAAGATCCAGTCGGCCTTGTCGGCATAGCTGGTCCAGACCTTCTGGCCGTTGACGACGAAATGATCGCCCGCATCATCCGCGGAGGTTTGCAGTCCGGCCAGATCGGAGCCGGCATTGGGCTCGCTATAGCCCTGGCACCAGCGGATTTCGCCGCGTGCAATCTTCGGGAGATGGTCGAGCTTCTGTTCCTCGGTGCCGTACTTCAGCAGCGCCGGGCCGAGCATCGAGATGCCGAAGCTGTTGAGCGGGTTGCGCGCCTTGATGCGCTTCAGCTCCTCGCGGAGAATCTTGGTCTCCGCGGGCGAGAGGCCGCCGCCGCCATATTGCTTCGGCCAATCGGGCACCGTCCAGCCGCGCGCGCCCATCCGGTCCATCCAGAGCTTCTGATCGGGATGGGCATATTCCGGGTTGCGGCCGCCCCAGGTGGTTTCCTTTTCCGATTTGGGCGGGGTGCGCATCTCGGCCGGGCAGTTTTCCTCCAGCCAGGCGCGGGTTTCGGCGCGGAAGGTTTCCAGATCCTCTGCCATTATCTTTTTTCCTTCTAGCCCTCTCCCCTCCGGGGAGAGGGTTGGGAGAGGGGCAGGAGGGGAGAGTGCGCCGCACTTCCCCTCTCCCCGACCCTCTCCCCGAAGGGGAGAGGGAGTAGGTTGGTTACTTGTTGAACTTCTCGCCCTTTTCCGCCTTTTCGCGGAGCAGGGGGGCGACTTCGAAGCCGTACTTCTCGAGACCATCGACGATCTTCTTGAGACCCTCGGTATCGGCCCAGAACATCGGGCCGCCGCGGTACGGGGGCCAGCCATAGCCGTAGACCCAGACGACATCGATATCCGACGCGCGCTGGGCCATCTTCTCGGCGAGGATCAGCGCGCCTTCGTTGACCATGGTGTAGAGCGTGCGGACGACGATCTCCTCCTCGGTGATCTCGTGCTGCGGTACGCCCAGCTTCTCGCGCCACTCAGCGATCAGCTCGGCGACGCGGGGGCTGTTCGACGGGGTGCGCTTCTCGTCATAGTCGTAGAAGCCGGCGCTCTTCTTCTGGCCCCAGCGCCCTTCGGCGGCGAGTGCGTCGCGGATGTTCTCGATCCGGTTCGGATCGCGGTGCCAGCCGATGTCGACGCCGGCGAGATCGGCCATCTGGAACGGCCCCATCGGCATGCCGAAGGCGACATGGACCTTGTCGATCTGCTCGGGCGTGGCGCCTTCGAGCAGCATCTTGTTGGCCTCGACCTGGCGCGGCATCAGCATGCGATTGCCGATGAAGCCGTAGCAGACGCCGGC
>Ga0102592_1000578_pt1 | contig 57617 bp, 48 predicted proteins | sample AraplaCol_mMF_r2_FD_76861 | JGI IMG/M metagenome (GOLD analysis project Ga0102592, IMG submission 76861) | Arabidopsis root microbial communities from North Carolina, USA - plate scrape MF_Col_mMF_r2 (SPADES assembly) (version 2) | ecosystem: Host-associated > Plants > Roots > Endosphere...
GCGTGGCGAAGTATTCATTGGCAAAACTTTGCGAGTACATCGCGGAAAAGCGCAGCGGCCCCAGCTTGGGCGCGTTGTAGGCCTCGTAGCGCAGGCGTATGTAGCCGGTGTTGAAGTCGCCGGCGTAAACATGGCTGTCGATCTGGCAGTCGGTGCGTTCCAGGTCGAAGGCCTTGAAGTCGGGCTCACGACCGCGACCCCAGCAGCGGGCCAGCGCGTCATCGGGCACCGGCACACTGTAACCGCCGTGTTTCTGCGCGGTCAGCGGCGTGGCGGTGAAGCGCTGCGTCAGCAGGGCCTGGTGTTCGCCGAGCTGGCGCGCGACTTCGGCATGCGCAGGCTTGGTAATGGGCTGGGCCGAGGCGGCCTTGGCCAGCAGGGCCTGGGCAAATTGCGCGGGAATCAAAAAGCTCAGCAGGTCGCCGTCCAGCCGCTTGGAGACATTGACGCCGACCACCTGACCCGCATCGTCGAGCGCCGGGCCGCCGCTCATGCCGGGGTTGAGCGCGCCGCCGAAAAAGATGCGCGGGTAAAAGCTGCGCTGCACCAGGCCGTTGTAAGTGCCTTCGGTCACGGCAAAGCCGATGTCCAGCGGGTTGCCCAGCGAATAGATGCGCTCGCCGCGCGCCAGCGGGCGGTCGGCTCCGCGAAAGGACAGCCGCGGCATGTCCGTGGCGGGCGTCTTCACTCGCAACAGGGCCAGGTCGTTGCGCACGTCGAAGGCCAGCAGCTCGACTTCGGCCTCCTTGCCGTCCACAGGCACATAGACGCCGCGATAGCGCTCGGGCTCTAGCGCGAGCTGGCTGGCCACATGGAAGTTGGTGATGATGAGCCCATTGGCCGAGACAAAGAAACCGGAACCCACGCTGGCCTGGGTGTTGGAATTGCGCAGCAGGGTGCGTATCTGCACCAGCTTGTCGCGCGTGGTTTCGTAGGCGCGCTGGGCGTCGCGGGAAATCTGGGCCGGCGCCGCGGCGGAGGCGGCCGCTTGGCCGCCGCGCGCCGGCGCGGGAGCCTGGGCATAAGCGGCTTGAAGGCACAGCGCACCGAGCAGCGTGCCCAGCATGGGGCGCCACAGCCCAAGGAGTTGCCCAATGGGCCTGGAAGGGTTCATCAATGCATTCTAGGGTCTGCGCGTGAAGAACAGCCTGCGCAGAGTTGCCGCACAATGGCGGCATGCCCTATCTCCCACCCTTCATCGCCCCCACCCGTTACAGCGACCCGGCCGCCGCGCTGGCCCAGGTCCGCGCGATTTACGACCAGCAGATCGCCCACCTGCGCGACGCGATGCAGCGCTATGTGGCCGGCGAGACGCTGCCCGGCCATGTGCGCGCCTGCTACCCCTTTGTGCGCATACACACCGACACGGTGGCACGCGCCATCCTGGAAACGCCGGACATCGCGCAGCTGAGCTTCGGCTTTGTGGCCGGCCCCGGCCGCTTTGAAACCACGCTGACGCGGCCCGACCTTTTCGGCAACTACTACCTCGAGCAGTTCCGCCTCTTGATGCAGAACCACGACGTGGAGCTTGAGGTCGGCACCAGCGCGCAGCCGATACCGATTCATTTTTCATTCGCCGAGAACGACCATATCGAAGGCAATATGACGGCGGCGCGCCGCATGCTGATGCGCGATGTGTTCGACCTGCCCGACCTGGGCGCCATGGACGACGGCATCGCCAACGGCACTTACGAGCCCCTGCCCGGCGAGCCGCAGCCGCTGTCGCTGTTCACGGCGGCGCGTGTAGACTACTCGCTGCAGCGCCTGCGCCACTACACCGGCACCTCGCCGCACTGGTTCCAGAACTTCGTGCTGTTCACCAACTACCAGTTCTACATCGACGAGTTCGTGCGTCTGGGCCATGAGGCCATGGCCGATCCCAACAGCGAGTACATCGCCTTCATCGAACCCGGCAATGTGGTGACCCGCCGCACCGGCCTGCCCGCCGCCGAGGGCGACGAGCTCGGCGTGCCGCCGCCGCGCCTGCCGCAGATGCCGGGCTACCACCTGCTGCGCGCCGACCACAGCGGCATCACCATGGTCAACATCGGCGTCGGCCCGGCCAACGCCAAGAACATCACCGACCACATCGCGGTGCTGCGGCCCCATGCCTGGGTCATGCTGGGCCACTGCGCGGGCCTGCGCAACAGCCAGCAGCTGGGCGACTATGTGCTGGCCCACGGCTATGTGCGCGAAGACCATGTGCTGGACGAAGAACTTCCGCTGTGGGTGCCCATCCCGGCGCTGGCCGAGATCCAGGTCGCACTGGAAAAAGCCGTGGCCGACGTGACGCACGCGGTCGGGCCCGACCTCAAGCGCATCATGCGCACCGGCACCGTGGCTTCCACCGACAACCGCAACTGGGAACTGCTGCCCGGCAACCAGCCGCAGCGCCGCTTCAGCCAGAGCCGCGCGGTGGCGCTGGACATGGAAAGCGCAACGATTGCCGCCAACGGTTTCCGCTTTCGCGTGCCCTACGGCACCTTGCTGTGCGTGAGCGACAAGCCGCTGCACGGCGAGATCAAGCTGCCCGGCATGGCCAACCACTTCTACCGCGAGCGCGTGGACCAGCACCTGCGCATAGGCATACGCGCCATCGAACTGCTGCGCGCCGAGGGCATCACGCAGCTGCACAGCCGCAAGCTGCGCAGCTTTTCGGAAGTGGCTTTCCAGTAGGGCCTGTTAACGGGCCCCAAGCCGTCTCAGGGCGAGGCGGCGACGAGCTTGCCCTCGCAGGCGCTGCGCAAGTCGGCGGCGTAGGCCTTCAGCGCATCGGCCATGCCCAGGTTCAGGGCGGCCATGTATTCGGCATTGCCGTTGGCGAAATTGAGCTTGGTGCCGAAGCCGTGGTAGCGCTTTGTGACCTCCCCGTCTCGGGTGGGCACCGTGGCCTGCAGCATCACGTAAGAATGCATGTTCAGGCCCGAAGTCCAGGCCTGCGCCAGGCGCAAGGCGACTTCCACCGAGCGCTCCCCCGCCGCAGCTGCGCTCGCCTCGGTCTGTACGCCGGAGGCTTTAAGCGACGGAAGCGCGCCGGTGGTCCACTTCAGGCCGTCACCGCTGAGCAGCGACGCACCGTTGACCGGCACCCCGGCCGGGCCGGGCATCATGAAAATGGGGCCGCCCACGGTTTCGGTGTTGCGGCGCAGGTCTTCCACCTTGCGCACATGGATGCGGCAACCGCGCGGGTACTGGACCGGGGCCGGAGCCCCCTGCTGAGTCGGCCTGCCGAAGCTGTTGGGGGCCGGGTCTTCATACACCATGCTCAGGGCTTCCGTGTCGGTGAGCGCATGGGCCGCCGGCGGCAGGCCGCAGGCAAGGGCCGCCAATGCGGACAAAGTGCGGAGGAGGTATTGGGCATTCACGGGAAATCCTTTCACTTCTGCACCGAAAACAGGACGCCGCCCTTGTCGCGGAGCACCACGCGGTCGCCGTCACTGGCCAGGAGCTCACCGGCCAGGGGCACGCGCGAGCCGCCCATGGCAAACATGTACTGCGACTTGGCATCCGCCGCGCGGGACGTGCCGGAACTACTGGAGCCACTGGAAGCACTGGTGGTGCCGGACGCGCGGGAGCTGGCGCTCGGGCGAGAGGCACTGGAGGTGCCGGACGCAGCGGGTGCGCCCGGCGCGCCGGGTGCGATGAAAGGCTGGTTGATATCCAGGCTGGCCATGCGCAGGGTTTGCAGCACGGCGCGCCGCATCATCTCGCGCACCGCGGCGGCTTCCGCGCCGGGCGCGGCACCGGCCAGCGCGGCTGGCACCGCTTCCTGGTAAATAAAGCTGCCGGCGTAGCTGCGCTCAGGAGCACCGTCCTGCCACATCTGGGCGTGGCTGCGGGTGGTCAATGTGAGGGATTTCGGGTCCACCGTGTAATAGACCAGCACGCGCATGAAGGCGCTGCCGCCTTTTGTTTTGGCGATGCGCGCGTCGAGGGCTGTCTTGGTCGGGATACGGGCCAGGACTTCGGCGCTGCTGACCTTGAGCGCGAAACTGGAGGCGCCGTCGGCCAGCACCGCCTTGCCCTCGCCGCGGAAGTCAATGTCGGCCAGGCGGTCCAGGAAAGCCGCCATCTCGCCGCTCATTGCTTCCTGGCGGGATTTCTGCACGGAGGCGTCAATGAGCGCGGGTATCAGGCCCCCGCCCATGGCCGCGGAAACATTGGGCGAATCGGCGCTGAAGATCACGGTCTCCTGCGGCATCAGCACCAGCACCTCGACATCGCGCACCCGGGTGCGGTTTTCGGCGGTCAAGGCCTTGTTGAACATGGGGGCGCAGCCCTGCAGCACGCCGCAAAAGGCCAGCAGCAGGCATGGCCGCAACAGGGCCGAGAGGGATGGACGCATGGGGGAACGACTCCTCGATAGTGCCCCCTGAGGGGTCGGTTGTTATGGATTTTTGGGCAGTATAAGTTGGCACCCCGGCTAAACTGTCTCAGGGCCGCGAGTTTTGTAGCACTTTTGTAGCACCTCCACCACACCGCATTCCCCGTCACGATTTCGCCCCACCATGCCGCTGTCCACACCTCTCGTCCAGATCAGGGAAGCCACGCACGATGTCGTCATCGACATGATGTATGCGCGGCCCGACAACTTCACGGGCCAGGTGATCTACAGCCACAAGCTCTGCTTTCTGCATCCCGAGGCCGAGGCCTGCTTGCGGCGCGCGGTCACCGGGGCGCGCGCCTTCGGTTTCAGGCTCAAGATTTTTGATGCCTTCCGCCCGCACGAGGCGCAGGAAGCGCTCTGGGCGGTGCTGCCGGTGCCGGGCTATGTGGCCGACCCGGCCAAGGGCTCCAACCACACGCGCGGCGTAGCGGTGGACCTGACCCTGCTGGATGCCGGCGGCAAGGAGCTGGACATGGGCACGCCGGTGGACACCATGACGCCGGCCTCGCACCACTTCCACGCCGACCTGCCGGCCGCCGTGCAGCTCAATCGCATGAAGCTGCTGACCATCATGCTGGAGGCCGGTTTTGTACACCACCCCATGGAGTGGTGGCATTACCAATTACCGGAGGCGAAGGAGTTTGAGCTGGTGAGCAGCGCGGTGTTTGCCGGCTGCCTGGATGCCGCGGCCTGAGCGGGCTCGGGCTTTCAGGCCTTCGCGGGCGGGGTGCCCGCGGCTTTCTCTTCCCGGGAACCGTTGGCATGGGCATTGCCGCTTTCATTGCCAGTGCCGCTTTGCGTGATCTCCGCCCGCATGGTCGGCAGGAACTGCGGGTACTCGCGCTGCATGAAGTCCACCAGCGCCTCGCGCACCTTGCAGCGCAAGTCCCAATTGAGGCCGGAGTTGCCGGACGTGACCAGCAGGCGCAGCTGCATGCTGCGCTCGCCGGCCTCCACCACCTGCAGCAGGCACAGGCGCTTGTCCCATTCGGGCGCGGCTTCACACGCGCTGCGCGCGGCTGCGCGAAGCGGCTCCAGCGGCATGCGGTAGTCCACCCACAGAAACACCGTACCTATGATTTGCGCGCTGTTGCGCGTCCAGTTCTGGAAAGGGTTCTCGATAAACCACTGCAGCGGGATGATCATGCGCCGCTCATCCCAGATCTTGAGCACCACGTAGGTGCCGGTGATTTCTTCCACCCGGCCCCACTCGCCCTGCACGATGAGCACGTCGTCGATGCGAATGGGCTGGGCCAGCGCGAGCTGCAGCCCGGCAATCAGGTTGCTGAACACCGGCCGCGCCGCGATGCCGGCCACGATGCCGACCACGCCGGCCGAAGCCAGCAGGCTGGCACCCAACTGGCGCGCGCCCGGGAAGGTCATCAGCATCATGGCCAAGCCCGCGATCAGCACCATGAAGCCGGCGGTGCGCGCGAGCAGCCGCGTCTGTGTGTTGATGCGGCGCGCATTGAGGTTGTCTTCCACGTCGACGGGATGCTGGCCAATCACGCCCTGGGCCACACCGTCCACGGCGCGCAAGCCCAGCCAGGTCAGGGTGGCCAGCAGCAGCAGGGCATTGCCGTGGCGCACCTGCGAGATCAAGGGCAGCGCGTCGGGCGCGGCCTGCCAGACGGCCTGCAGCGCTATCAGGGGCAATGCGAAGCGCGAGGGCCGCCAGCTGCGGCGCGCCACCGCGCTCGAAATGGGCAGGTTACGCGTAACGCGCCGGATCACCGCGGCCCCCACACGGTGCACCACCAGGGCCAGCACCACGGCCACGACGGCCGAGAACAGCACGCGCCAGGTGGCGTCCTCCATGAGGTGCAGGTCACCTACATTCATCGGGGAACGGCTCCACGCATGGCTTCAGCACCCTCTTGTCTCTGATGTCAGCCGGCCTTGCGCGGGCGGACCAGGGCGGCTGCCGTCTTGGCGTTGATGCGCGCGGTTTCCACATCGGCGTCAAAGGCCAGGGCCACGCCCATGCGGCGTTTCACAAAGCTCTCGGGCTTGCCGAAGAGGCGGATATCGGAATTGGGCACGCGCAGCGCCTCGGCCACACCGTCGAACACAATGCCCTGCGCGTCGACGCCGCCGTAAATCACGGCGCTTGCGCCCGGGCTCTTGAGCGCCGTGTTGACCGGCAGGCCCAGGATGGCGCGCGCATGCAGCTCGAATTCGCTCTGCCACTGCGTGCACATCGTGACCATGCCAGTGTCGTGCGGGCGCGGGCTCACTTCGCTGAACCAGACGTCCTCGCCCTTGACGAACAGCTCGACGCCGAACAGGCCCTGGCCGCCCAGGTTGTCGGTCACGGCCTTGCAGATGTCGCGGCTTTTTTGCAGCGCAGCAGGGCGCATGGGGTGCGGCTGCCAGCTTTCCACATAGTCGCCGCTGACCTGTACATGGCCTATGGGTTCGCAGAAATGGGTTTCAATTTTTCCGTCTGCACCCATCGCGCGCACGGTGAGCTGGGTGATCTCGTAGTCGAAGTCGATAAAGCCTTCGACGATCACGCGGCCGTGGCTTACGCGGCCGCCGGCCATGGCGTAGTCCCAGGCTTTCTTCACATCGTCGGGGCCGGAGATCTTGCTCTGGCCTTTGCCGGAAGAGCTCATCACCGGCTTGACGATGCAGGGGTAACCGATCTTGCCGTCGATGGCGGCCTGCAGTTCTTCGAGCGAATCGCAGAACACATAAGGGCTGGTCGGCAGGCCCAGGGTTTCAGCGGCCAGGCGGCGTATGCCTTCGCGGTCCATGGTCAGGCGCGCGGCCCGGGCCGTAGGAATCACGCGCACCGTGCCGGCAGCCTCGAGCTCTTCCAGCATGGGCGTGGCAATGGCTTCGATCTCGGGCACGACCAGGTCGGGCTTTTCTTTTTCGATCAGCGCCTTGAGCTGGGCCGGGTCGCTCATGGTGATGGTGCGCGCATGGTGGGCCACCTGCTGGCCCGGCGCGTTCTCGTAACGATCGGTCGCAATCGTCTCCACGCCAAGGCGCTGCAGCGCGATCAACACCTCCTTGCCAAGCTCGCCGGAGCCGAGCAGCATGACTTTGGTGGCGTGGGGGGACAAAGGGGTTCCGAAAGTTGTCATATTTATTTTGGTGCTGAAGATGAAGTGGAGATAAGGGGAAACGGCTGACGGGTGAAGCGGCGGCCGCAGGGGCAGGAACCTGGGCGACGCTTGGGCTTACTTTACTGCACCCGCTTCGCGCGTCCCGGTAGGACATTGCCCTTGGCCAGCGCCGGTCATTGCAGAAGATGATAATTATTCTCAATTGAGATCTGCCCAACGCAAGGATGCACACCGCACACCGGGCGCTGCCCTCTTTTTGAAAGTCACCATGTCCACTGCCCCCGTTTCACCCTCCACCTCACCTCCACCCGCAACACCCGAGGCCGCGCCACGCAAACGCCGGCCGCCGCGCCGCGTACAGGTCACCCGCGTGCAAACCTTGAGCCCGCTGATGCGCCGCATCACCCTGCAAGGTGCGGAACTCGAAGGCTTTGAGGTGAACGACCCGGCCTGCTATATGAAGCTGATCTTTCCCGAGCCCGGGCAGACGGAGCCTGAGCGCCCGCTGCCCGACGGGCCAAGGCCGAAGTCCATGCGCACTTACACACCGCTGGCCGTGCGCGCGGATATGCACGAAGTCGATGTCGACTTCGTGCTGCACGGCGAAGGCCCCGCATCCACCTGGGCCGCGCAGGCGCAGGTGGGCCAGGTGCTGTTCTTGATGGGCCCCGGCCCCGGCTACAAACTGGCGCTGGATGCGCCTGTGCACCTGTTGATAGGTGACGACAGCGCCCTGCCCGCGTTTGAAACCATCCTGGCCACCTTGCCCGCGGGCGCGCGGGCGCAAGTGTTGGTCGAAGTCGTTGATGCCGCCGAAGAGCGCCCCTTGCAGAGCACCGCCATGGTGGAGGCCCGGTGGGTGGCGCGCGGCGCCGACAACAGCAAGGCCGGCCAGGCACTGGAAACCGCCCTGCGCCAGGCCGGTGCGCCTAGCGCAGATGCCCGCATCTACCTGGCTTGCGAAGCCGCTGCAATGCGTCGCATACGCCAGGTGCTGATTGATGAACTCGGTGTGGAGCGCAGCCGCATTGTGGGCCGCGGCTACTGGAAGCTCGGGACGGTCAACCATCCCGACCACGACTATGGCGAGGACTGAACCACTGCCTTTTCTTGCCCCCTTCCCCCCCTGGGAGAGGGTTAGGGTGAGGGCCGGCGGCCTTCCCTAATACGCCAAGCACAACACAAGCGCCGCCAGCCCTCATCCCTGCCTTCTCCCAGAGGGAGAAGGAGCAAAAACATCAACCCGATACAGCGCGGCAAGCTCACCCCGGTTGCCTCGCATAGCTGACGGTCAACATTTCCCACTGGTGCCCCTCGGGCTCGTTCCAGTAAACGCCCTTGCCGCCGAACTCCGTGCTGACCTTCCCGTCCACCGGGCCGCGCACCGTGCTGCGGTAAGGGATGCCGGCCGCCTCAATGCGGGCCAGGATGGCGTCGAACTCTTGCGGGCTCACGCGGAAGCAGAAGTGCTGGACGGGGAAGTCCTCGTCCGTGTCAATAAAGTCCAGCGTCAGGCCTTTATTGACATAGACGGCTGAGAACGGCCCCAGCGCCGTGGGCGACCAAGGCACGCCCAGCAGCTCCGCGAGTTGCCGGGCCGAGGCCACTTTGTCGCGGGCCGAAACGATGGAATGGTCGAGTTCTATGGTCATGCGGGCCTTCTGTCAGGGAATTGCCTTTATAGCCTTTGCCCTGCGGGCCCGCCACACGAGGGCGTAACAAAAAGCCCCCGCGTCCTCACACCGGTTCACAAGTCGAAAAACACCGTTTCCTTGTCACCCTGCATATGGATGTCAAAGCGGTACTGCGGCCCGGCCGCCGTCTGCTCGCGTTTGGCGACCAGGGTGGCCCGCCGCGCGGCCGGCACGCTGGCCAGCACCGCATCCTTGCCGTTGGCTTCCGCCTCATCATCAAAGTAGATGCGCGAAAAGGTATGCACCAGGAGGCCGCGCATGGTTACGCAGACGTTGATGAAGGGCGCTTGCCCGGCCGCGGCGACGCCGGGCTTGACGGTGAAGAACTCGTAATGGCTTTGCGGCAGGGTGCCGGTGCCGCAGCGGCCGAAGCCGGTGAAGCCGCGCGCTTCGGCATCAGCCACGGAAGTGATGGGCTGGCCACTGCCGTCGGGCTGGGCGATCTCGACCATGGCGTCCATGATGGCGTTGCCTGCCCCGTCAAACACCTGGCCGGTGATGCGTATGTGCTCGCCCTGCGCGTTCGGCTGCGCGAGCACGGGGGTGAACAGGCTTTTGAGGTCGTAGCCGTATTGGGTGGGCGTGAGACCGTAGGCGAAGAAGGGGCCGACGGTCTGGGAAGGGGTTTGTTTGAGCTGGCTCATGGTGTGGTCCTTACGCCGCTTATTCAAAACGCGTGGCCTTGGGGCCGCGCAGCACGATGTCGAACACATAACCGAGCGCGTAGTCGGGCTGGGTCACGTCCAGGCTGAATTTGGAGACCATCAGCTCGCGCACGCTGTCGGGCGCGCCCATGTACATGGGGTCGTAGTGGAGCAGCGGGTCGCCCGGGAAATACATCTGCGTGACCAAGCGGCTCGCGAAGTAATCGCCGAACAGCGAGAAGTGGATGTGCTGCGGGCGCCAGGCATTGGGGTGATTGCCCCAGGGATAGGCGCCGGGCTTGATGGTCTTGAAGCTGTAGCGGCCTTCGTTGTCGGTCATGCAGCGGCCCGCGCCCAGGAAGTTGGGGTCCAGCGGGGCGTCGTGCTGGTCGACCTTGTGCACATAGCGGCCGGCCGCGTTGGCCTGCCAGACTTCGACCAGCGTGTTGCGCACAGGCCGGCCGTCCTCGTCCGTCACGCGGCCGGTGACGATGATGCGTTCGCCCAGCGGATCACCGTTCTTGACGGCGTTTTTGGTCAGGTCGTTGTCCAGCGCGCCGAACTGCTCGAAGCCGTACACCGGCGCATTGAGCTGGGCCAGCGCCTGCTTGATCGGGACCAGCGGCTGCTTGGGGCCGCGCAGCAGGGTGGACTTGTAGCCGGGATAGATATGGGGCGAATGGCTGGTCCAGTCGCGCGGGGCGAGAAAGCTGTTGTCGAGGTCGGGTTTCATGGGTATATCTCCGTGGATCAGATGGGCTGCCTGGCCACCTTCGGGGGCGGTTTCCGGCGCTGGGATGACTGTAATCGCCCTGAATGGTTATGTATATTGACATTTTTTTGAGTTATCCATAACCAATGCGGCAAGTGATGGTTAAATCAGGCCATGGTCGATGAGCGCATCAAATACCGGCACCTGCAGTGCTTTCTGGCGGTGGCGCAGCATGGCAGCCTGCAAAAGGCGGCCGACGTATTGGCGATTACCCAGCCGGCCGTCTCCAAGACGCTCAAGGAGCTTGAAGACCTGCTGGCCGTGCGCCTGTTTGAGCGCGGGCGGCGCGGCGCGGTGCCCACGCGCGAGGGGGAGGCCTTTTTGCGCCATGCCGGCGCCAGCGTGAGCGCGCTGCGCGAGGCCGTGGCCAGCGTGGCGCAGACACGGCGCGAGGGCCATGCGGTAGTCGCCGTGGGCGTGCTGCCCACGGTCGCGCCCTGGCTGCTGCCTCAGCTGTTGTTGCGCCAGGATGCGGGCAAGGCCGGCGCGCACACCAGCCTGCGCATACACACGGGTGCCAACCCCGAACTGCTGGCGCGCTTGCGGCAGCGCGAGCTGGACCTGGTCATAGGCCGCTTTGCCGAGCCGGCCCATATGCTGGGCCTGAACTTCGAGCACCTGTACGCCGACCCGCTGGTGCTGGCCGTGCGCCTCGGCCACCCGCTGCTGGCGCAGGCCGATGCGAAAGCCGATGTGCTGGCGGGGCTGCAACACTTCACGGTGGTATTGCCCACACAGGGCACGGCGATCCGCCAGACGGCGGATGGCTTTTTCCTCTCGCGCGGCCTGGCTTTGCCGGCCCGCACCATTGAGACGCTGTCGGTGTCGATTGCGCGCGGCTACACGCTGCAAAGCGATGCGGTCTGGGTATCGCCCCTAGGCGCGGTGCGGCCAGACCTGGGGGGCGGCGCGCTGCAGCAGCTGCCCGTCAGCATGGCAGGCACGGAGGAACTGGTAGGCCTGACCTTGCGCGCCGACATGGCGCCCACGCCGCCACAGCAGGCGCTGATCGCGAACATCCGCCAATTGGCGGCGGAGCGCCGCAGCCTGGCTTAGGCCGGCCCGGCCTGAACGGCGAAACGTGCCGTCAGCTCGCCCAGGCCCAGCTCATCCAGCACTTCGCGCAAGCGCGCCTGCGCCGCACGCGTCTTGCCGGCCTGGGGCTGGGCTGGGCGGCTGGCCAGGATCAGCTCGTTCTTCATCGAATGCTCCCAGCCCACCAGCTCGGTCACCGTGACCTGGTAGCCGTTGGCTTCGAGCTGCAGGCAGCGCAGCACATTGGTGATCTGGCTGCCGAACTCGCGCGTGTGCAGCGGGTGGCGCCAGAGCTCGGCCAGCGGGGTCTTGGCCAGCGAAAGTGCGCGGCTTTTCTTGAGCACGCCGGCCACCTCGGCCTGGCAGCAGGGCACCAGCACCATGTGGCGCGCCTGCTTGGCCAGGCCGAAGGCAATCGCGTCGTCGGTGGCGGTGTCGCAAGCATGCAGTGCGGTGACGATGTCGATGGTGGGCGGCAGCTCGGCTGAGCTTGTAGCCTCCTGCACCGTCAAATTCAGGAAGGACATGCGCGCAAAGCCCAGGCGTGCGGCCAGGGCGCGGGATTTTTCAACCAGCTCGGCACGGGTTTCAATGCCGTAGACATGGCCTTCCATGGGCTCGCCGGCGTGCGCCACGTTGAAGAACAGGTCGTAAAGAATAAAACCCAGGTAGGACTTGCCGGCACCGTGGTCGGCCAGCGTGAAGCCGGCTTTGCGCGCAGCGGTTTCCTTGAGCAGGGGCTCTATGAACTGGTAGAGGTGGTACACCTGCTTGAGCTTGCGCCGCGTGTCCTGGTTGAGCTTGCCCTCGCGCGTGAGGATGTGCAGCTCCTTGAGCAGCTCTATCGACTGCCCTGGGCGCAGCTCTTCAATCACTTGCGCGGCGGGCGCGGGCTTGGTGTGGCCTTTGGCTGGTTTTGCGGCGCGCGCGGGGCTAGTGGTTTGCATGCCTCAAGTTTAGTGGGCCGCCCCCGCCGCGGAAGGCCCTTGCGGAAAGCCCCCCGAAACCCCTCTCAACAAATTAACTTGCACGCAATTTAATTGTGAGCTACAATTCATCCCATGCCAAACAAAACCGATTCCTCAGACGCCATGCTGCAGCTGGACAACCAGCTGTGTTTCGCGCTGTATTCCACCTCGCTGGCCATGACCAAGCTCTACAAGCCCCTGCTTGAAGACCTGGGCCTGACCTATCCGCAATACCTCGCGATGCTGGTGCTGTGGGAGCAGGACGGCCTCACGGTGTCCGAGCTCGGCGAGCGGCTCTACCTCGATTCAGGCACGCTGACGCCGCTGCTCAAGCGCATGGAAACCGCCGGGCTGGTCTCGCGCATCCGTGCCGTGCAGGACGAGCGCCGTGTGCACATCACGCTCACCCCCGCGGGCCGCAAGCTCAAAGCCAAGGCCGCCAAAATCCCGGGCTGCATCCTGAGCGCCACGCAGTGCTCGATTCCCGAGCTTGTATCGCTGACGCAGCAAGTGCAGTCTTTCCGCAAGCGGCTCACTGCCTGAGCTGTTTCACCCATTCACCGATTTTTAACCCGCCCCGCACGGGGTATTTTTTCCAAAAGGAAGCCACCATGACCAAGCTCGAAAAAGTTCTCTACACCGCCCACGCCCACACCACCGGCGGCCGTGACGGCAAGTCCAAGACCGACGACGGCCGCCTGGACGTCACCCTGAGCTCGCCCGGCACCTCGGGCACCGGCACCAACCCCGAGCAGCTGTTCGCGGCCGGCTACGCTGCCTGCTTTATCGGCGCGATGAAGGCCGTGGGCGGCATGAAGAAGATCGACGTGCCCGCCGACGTGTCCATCGACTCCAGCGTCGACCTGGGCAAGATCCCCAACGGCTACGGCATCGCCGTGCGCCTGGACGTGTCCCTGCCCGGCATGGACCGCGCCGCCGCCCAGGCCCTGGTGGACGCGGCCCACCAGGTCTGCCCTTACTCGAACGCGACTCGCGGCAATATCGACGTCGTGATCACGCTGAAGTAATCAGGCCTCAGTGTCACCAATGCGGCCTGCCGGTGTTGAACCGGCAGGCCGTTTCATTTACGGTTGGCGCATGACTACCGTCGCTCCCACCACCACCTTCGAAGTCCGCAAGGACAGCCTTTCCGAAACCCGCTGGCACACAAGCGCACCCGCAGCGCTGGCGCCCGGCCAGGTACGGCTGGGCATAGAGTCCTTCGCGCTCACGGCCAATAACATCACTTACGCATCCTTTGGCGAGGCGATGAATTACTGGCAGTTCTTCCCGACCGGCGAAGAGGGCTGGGGCTGCATCCCGGTCTGGGGTTTCGCCACGGTGCTGGAATCGCAATGCGAGGGCGTCGCCGTCGGGGAGAAGTTTTACGGCTACTACCCCATGGGCAATGCGCTGGTGGTGCAGCCCGCGCGCGTGACGCCTATGGGCTTTTTTAACGGCGCCGCGCACCGGCAGGCGCTGCCGGTGGTCTACAACCAGTACATGCGCTGCAGCACCGACCCGTTTTACGACGCCGCCACCGAAGATGTGCAGTCGCTGCTGCGCCCATTGTTCATCACCTCTTTCCTGATCGACGATTTCCTCGCCGACAACGATTTCTTCGGCGGAGGCACCACCCTGCTGCTGTCCAGCGCGTCCAGCAAGACAGCCTACGGCACGGCCTTCCAGCTCGCCAAACGCCCCGGCCTGCAGGTCGTGGGCCTGACCTCGCCGGGCAATATGGCCTTTTGTGAAAACCTGGGCTGCTACAGCCGCGTGCTGGGCTATGAGCAGCTGGATAGCATCGCCGCCGATACGCCCAGCATTTATGTCGACTTCACAGGAAGCGCCAGCCTGCGCCAGCGCATCCATGGCCGCTTCGGCCAGCTTCGCTACAACTGCGCCATAGGGGGCACCCATGTTGACGAGCTGGCGGCCAAGGGCGGCAGCAGGGATTTGCCGGGTCCCAAGCCTGTGCTGTTTTTCGCGCCGGCCCAGGTCAAAAAGCGCGTCGCTGAATGGGGCGCCGAGGCTTTCGGCCAGAAACTGGCGCAGGCCTGGCAGGATTTCACCCGCCAGGTGACAGGCGCCCGGCCCCCCTGGCTTGTGCCCCAGCGCCATGCCGGCAAGGCAGCGCTGGAAACGGTGTACCGCGAAGTGCTCAGCGGCAAGGGCGATCCGCGCAGCGGGCACATCTTGCTGCCTTGAGAAGGCACCCCAAATCCTGGCCGTCCCCGTTCGCCCTGAGGTATCGAAGGGCAGATGCGGCCCTGTAAAGGGGCTTCGATACCTCAGCCCGAACGGAGGATGGCGGGAACAGCCGTTTACACGCACCAGCTGGCTGGCCCCTGCAACTGCGCCGACAATCGGTGCATGACCGACAAAAGCCAAGCCCCCGCCAGCGCCGCGCAACATGCGTACGAGACGCTGACCCCTGACCGCGTGCTCGACGCGCTGGCCAGTGTGGGGCTGCTGGGCGACGGCCGGCTGATGGCGCTGTCCAGCTACGAGAACCGCGTCTACCAGGTCCATCTCGAAAGCTCCGTCGGTGAAGCCGACCTGGCCGGCGACGTGGTCGTCGCCAAGTTCTACCGGCCGGACCGCTGGACGGACGCGCAGATCGTCGAGGAGCACGCCTTCGCGGCCGAGCTGATGGCCGCCGAGATTCCGGTGGTCGGCCCGCTGCGGCTGGACGGCGCCACGCTGCACCACTTCGGCGGTTTCAGCTTCAGCGTCTCGCCCAGCCGCGGCGGGCGCCGGCCCGAACTCGACAACCTCGAGGTGCTGGAATGGATAGGCCGCTTTCTCGCGCGCATCCACACCGTAGGCAGCGCAAAGCCCTTTGTCCATCGCCCGGCGCTCACTCTGCAAACCTTTGGCTTTACCCCGCGCGACATCCTGCTGGGCGGCGGCCCCGGTGCCCATGGCTATATCCCGCTGGACATGGAGTCGCGCTGGCGCAAGGCCTTTGACGAAGCCATGCTGGTCGCGCAGAACGTGTTCGAGAGCGTGGGCGATGTGCAGAACCTGCGCCTGCACGGCGACTGCCACCCCGGCAATATCTTGTGGACGCCCGAAGGCCTGCCGCTGGCGGGGCCGCATTTTGTGGACCTTGACGATGCCCGCAGCGGCCCGGCCGTGCAGGATTTATGGATGCTGGTTTCCGGCGACCGCGCCCAGTGCACACGGCAGTTGGGCGCACTGGTCGACGGCTATGAGGAATTCCGCGAATTCGACCGGCGCGAGCTCGCGCTCGTGGAGCCGCTGCGCACGCTGCGCCTGGTGCATTACAGCGCCTGGCTGGCGCAGCGCTGGCACGACCCCATCTTCCCCATCAATTTCCCGTGGTTCGGCTCCAGCGATTACTGGAAAGGCCAGGTCGACATGCTTGAAGAGCAGACCGAGGCCATGCAGGAAGCGCCGCTGCTTGTGTAAATGACAGGGCGTAAAAAAGCCCGCACACGGCGGGCTTTTTTTGGTTGGGTCAGGTTGTTACACCAGCAGGGCGTTCACCCGCCGTACATAGGCCGCCGGGTCGTTCGGCATGCCGCCTTCGGCCAGCAGGGCCTGGTCGAACAGGATGTGCGCCAGGTCGTCGAAGTGTTCGCCGCTTTCGAGCTTCTTCACCAGCGGGTGCTGGGCGTTCACCTCCAGAATGGGCTTGACCTCGGGCACGGACTGGCCGGCCTGCTTGAGCATGCGGGCCAGCTGCGTGGACATGTCGCCGTCCTGCACCACCAGGCAGGCGGGCGAGTCGACCAGGCGCGTGCTGGCACGCACGTCCTTGGCCTTGTCCTTGAGCGCGTCCTTGAGCTTGTCGAGGATGGGCTTGAACTGGGTTTGCGCTTCTTCTGCGGCCTTTTTCTCGTCCTCGTCCTGTAACTTGCCCAGGTCCACCGCGCCCTTGGCTACCGATTGCAGCGGCGTGCCGTCGAAATCGCGCAGGTAGTTGAGCGCCCACTCATCAACCCGGTCGGCCATCAGCAGCACTTCGATGCCTTTCTTGCGGAAGATCTCAAGCTGCGGGCTGTTCTTCGCGGCGGCCAGCGTGTCGGCCGTGATGTAGTAGATCGCCTCCTGGCCTTCCTTCATGCGCGCCTTGTAGTCGGCAAAGCCCACGCTCACCGTGTCGGTGGTCGATGAGGCAAAGCGCAGCAGCTTGGCCAGGCGCTCGCGGTTGGCGAAGTCCTCGCCCAGGCCTTCCTTGAGCACGGCGCCGAACTCGGTATAGAAGGTCTTGAACTTCTCGGCGTCGTTGGTGGCCAGGTCTTCGATCATGCCCAGCACGCGCTTGGTGCAGCCTTCGCGAATGGCCTTGACGGCACGGCTTTCCTGCAGCAGCTCACGCGAGACGTTGAGCGGCAGGTCGGACGAGTCCACTACGCCCTTGACGAAGCGCAAATAGGTCGGCATCAGCGCCTGGGCGTCGTCCATGATGAAGACGCGCTTGACATACAGCTTCACGCCCGCGGCCTTGTCGCGGTTGAACATGTCCATGGGCGCCTTGGCCGGGATGAACAGCAGCTGCGTGTACTCGGTCGAGCCTTCCACGCGGTTGTGCGTGGTGGCCAGCGGCGCCTCGCTGTCGTAACTGAGCTGGCGGTAGAACTCGTCGTACTGCTCCTGGGTGATGTCCTTCTTGGGGCGCGTCCACAGGGCGGCGGCCTGGTTGACGGTTTCCCACTCGCCGGTCGTCACCATCTCGCCGGGCTGGTCGTTTTCGCCGTCTTTCCATTCCTCTTTCTGCATCAGGATGGGCAGCGAGATGTGGTCGGAATATTTGTTGATGACGCCCTTGAGCTTCCAGGCGTTGAGATAGTCGAGCGAGTCTTCCTTCAGGTGCAGGATGATGCTGGTGCCGCGCTCCGCGCGCTCGATGTCGCTGACCTCGAATTCACCGGTGCCGTCGCTCACCCAGCGCACGCCCTGGCCCACCGGCAGGCCCGCGCGGCGGCTTTCCACGGTGATCCTGTCCGCCACGATAAAGCCCGAATAAAAGCCCACGCCGAACTGGCCGATCAGCTGCGCATCGTTTTTCTGGTCGCCCGAAAGCTTGGCCATGAAGTCGCGCGTGCCGCTCTTGGCAATGGTGCCCAGATTGTCGATCGCTTCCTGCTGCGACAGGCCTATGCCGTTGTCGGTGATGGTCAGCGTGTTCGCGGCTTTGTCGAAGCTCACTTTCACCTTGAGTTCGGAATCGTTTTCGTAGAGCGAAGCGTCGTTGAGCGCCTCGAAGCGCAGCTTGTCGCAAGCGTCCGACGCATTGGAAATCAGTTCGCGCAGAAAGATTTCAGGGTTCGAGTACAGCGAGTGCGTGACCAGCTTGAGCAGCTGCGCGACTTCAGCCTGGAAAGAGAGGGTTTGTTTTTGCATGGTTGGAGTCATAGTTGTTTCAAGTCTGTTACCAATGCGCTTCCCATGAGGAAAAAGCCGCATTTTCTGGTCGTATTTACCTTTGTTACCAGTAATTCTTTTGGATTCATTTTTAAATAAATCCAATCTTTTCAAGGGTTTGCCGTGACAAATTCCCTACTAGCCGGCTCTGTTACGGTTACAAACCCACTTTTTTTAGAAATACCTAGTTACAGTTCACTCACCTTCACATTTGTCCCCCTGTTATTCATCTTCAGTCAACCGGAGAACAGCCATGAAAAAGCTTATTTTAGTAATCGCCCTCGGTCTTTCAGCCATCGCCACTTTGCCCGCGCACGCGGCGACGGCCGCCGGCACCTTCGACGTTGTCATCAACCTGACCTCGAAGTGCGAGATCAACTCCACCAACGCCTCCACCGGCGCAGTGATCAACAATGTGGTGTTCAACTACACCTCGTTCCAGACCACCGCAGCCACCTCCACCGGCGGCGGCTTCAACGTGCGTTGCACCAACTCTCTGCCTTACACCCTGGCACTGAGCAACTCCGGCGTGACCGATGATGCCGTGGGCCTCGCATACACATTGAGCCTGAGCGCATCGTCCGGCACCGGCAATGGCACCGACCAGGCCTTCACGGTCAACGGCAGCATGGCCGCCAACCAGGCCGGCACCTGCTCGGGCTCCACGTGTACCAACACGGCGGCCACCAACAAGACCAAGACGCTGACGATCACCTACTGATGGTTCGGGGCTCGATGCCAGTCGCGCTGACAACCATGATCCGCAAGACCGCCCTGGGTGCACTCCTGCTGCTGACAGCCGCCGCCAGCTTCGCCGGCACGGCGGCTGGACAGTTTTCGGTCCAGATCACGCTGACCGACCCGCGCAACACGGCAGGCAACGGCAATGCCTGCATCAGCGCGAGCGGTGCGGGGGCAGGCGGAACTTCGGTGCAGGTGCGCTGCAACACCGATGTCTTTGTCAGCATCGTGCCGGTCAATGCCTTGGGGAATGCCCGATTCCAGCCGGGCTTTCGCCCTACCCGCGATTCCCTGTTACCCGACTACTGCCGTAATGAGATATCCCGTGGCGACCAGGCAGCGCGCATGACCTGCCGCCTGGACGATCAGCGCGTTGCCTCGGCGGGCGACGAGGCCGACGACGGCTGGGAATTCGAAAGCCGGCGGTACGCCATGGGCCCGGAAGCGGCCGAGATGGAAAAACAGGCCCGCCTTCGCTTCCAGGACGTGCAGGGAACGCTGACGGCAGTGCGCCTTGCCCATGCCGGCAACTACTCGAAATCCATCGAGATGCTGGTATCCTTCTAGGGATGAACGTCCCACAGCGCCGAAGCAGACTCGTCACCTACGCTCTCCTGCTGAGTCTGCTTGCGCCCTGGGCTGCCGCCACCGCCGGCGTGTTTTCCGTGACGCCCGTTCGCCTCTACATGACGCCGCGCGACCGCGCCATCGCCGTCACCCTGACCAATGAGGCCGACACCGAAGTGGTGTTGCAGGCCGACATCAACACCTGGAGCCAGAAGCCCGACGGCACGGACGAGCTGGCGCTCACCGAGGACCTGATCCTGGCGCCGCCCATCATCAAGCTGGCCCCCAAGGCGCGCCAGGTGGTCCGCCTGGCCCTGCTCAAACCCGCAGACGCCAGCCGGCAGCTGACCTACCGCATGATCATCCGCGAGGTACCGGAAGCCCAGCCCGCTCCCGGCATACAGATTCCCATTGCATTGGCCCTGAGCATGCCGGTGTTTGTAACCCCTCCCGTGGCCAAGCGCCAGGTGAGCTGCACCGTCCAGCGTCCCGAGGCCAAGACCGTGGGGCTGCAGTGTGGCAACACGGGAACGGCCTACGCCCAGATCCGCGAAGCGACATTGATGCGGGGGGAACAGGCCTTGGCGAAATTCGAAGGCGGCAGCTACATCCTGCCTGGCGCCAGCAAAATCGTCGGCCTCAAAAGCGAACAGGCGATCACGGCAGGCGAGGCAAAGCTCGTGGTGACCTTTGACGACGGGCAAAGCCAGACAACCAGTGTCACCCTGCCCTGACCGAAAGCCCCATGACGAGGAGGCGTCAGCAGGTTTTACGAATGCACCCCCTGGCCATAGGCATTGCCAGCCTGTGCTGCGTCCTGGCCGCACATGCCCAAACCACAGCGCCCGCCAACGCACCGACGGCGGCGCGCGCCGCCAATGACCGCCTGCTTCCGCTGGAAGTGTTCATCAACAGCACCAAGGGTGGCGTCTGGACTCTGCTGGAACGCAACGGCATTCTGTATGCGCCCGAGGATGCCTTCGAAGAATGGCGTCTGAACCGCCGTCCCAGCGCGCAGGACATTGATTTCCAGGGGCAGCGCTGGTATGCCCTCTCGGCCATCCCGGGCTTTGAAGCACGGCTGAATTTCGCCGAGCAGTCCGTCGACCTGATATTTTCACCGGCCGCCTTCAACGCCGTGCGCCTCACGCAGGAATCGGCCATGCGCCCGCCGCTGTCGCCGTCGGTGCCGGCGTTCTTCGCCAATTACGACCTGAATTACCTGACTACCCACACCCGCAACACGGTTGGTGGCGCGGCGGACGCGCGCGACCTGGGTGCCCTGACCGAGTTCGGCTTTTCGGGGCAGTGGGGGCTGCTGACCAGCAGCTATGTGGGCCGCAACCTGATCAGCCAGGACCCGACGCTCAAGGCTTCATGGCGGCGGCTGGAAACCACCTACACGCGCAATTTCCTGGAATCGAACAGCACCCTGCGACTGGGTGACAGCAGTACGCGCACCGGCATTTCGGGACGTCCGGTTTACTTCGGCGGCGTGCAGTTCGCCAAGAATTTTTCCCTGCAGCCCGGTTTCGTTACCCAGCCCATCCCCACCGTCACCGGTTTATCGGCGGCGCCCAGCACCGTGGAACTCTACGTCAACGACGCACTGCGGCAAACCTCCAAGGTGCCGTCCGGCCCCTTCAGCATCGACAACTTCCCCGCACTGACAGGCGCCGGCGAGGCTCGGGTGGTGGTGCGCGACATCCTGGGGCGCGAGACCGTCATCACCCAGCCTTTTTTCAGCAACGCCAACCTGCTGGAGGAAAACCTCAGCGACTGGAGCTTCGAGGCCGGTGCCATACGCAACCAGCTGGGCACCGAGAACGCCGACTACGGCCCGCGCTTTGTCTCGGGCCTGTGGCGCCAGGGCCTGACCAAGAGCATCACCGTCGAGGCCAACGGCGAATGGTCCCGGCCCCTGGCACGGGTGGGCGCGGGCGCCAGCTATGAGCTGCCCTTCCAGATGCTGGGACAAACCGCCATGTCCTTCAGCCGCAGCGACACCGCCGGCCGAGGCCATAACTGGATGGTCGGCATAGAACGCACCGGCCTGCGCCACGGCGTTTCGCTGAGCGCGGAAGGCGCCTCGCGCGGCTACCGCCAGTTGGGTATAGACACGGCATCCCCGCTGCCGCGCCTGCAGACCACCGCCAGCTACAGCTACAGCACCGACAAGTTCGGCGCCTTCAACCTCAGTTATGCGGGCTTTGACAACTACGACACCGGCAAGCTCGACACCTACACCGTCAACTACACCATGCGCCTCGGGGCGCACAGCGCCCTGACCCTGAGCGCCACCCGGCTCAGCGGGATCACTTCCGGCACCTCGGTGGGCGCGACCTTGATCGTGCCGCTGGAAAACCGCATCACCCTTGCATCCGGCGTCACCAGCCGCAGCGGCACGACCGAAGGTTATGTGAACGCCAGCCGTGCACTGAGTGCCGAGACCGGCTGGGGCTGGCGAACGGCGCTGGGCCGGCGCGCGGAGGGCGAATATACCGAGGGCGGCGCCTACTACCAGGGCAGCAAGGGCCTGTTTTCAGCCGACGTCAGCGCCGCGCAGAACCAGCAGAACCTGCGCCTGGGCCTTGTGGGGGGCATGGTCATGGCCGAAGGCCGGGTCTTCGGAACCCGCAGGGTACAGGACAGTTTCGCCATCGTCGAAGTCCCGGGCTATGCCAATGTCGGCGTGGGTTTCCAGGGCAGCACGCTGACCCGCACCGACAAAGACGGTGTCGCCTTGCTGCCCCGCTTGCTGCCCTTCCAGCGCAACAGCGTGCGGCTGGACCCCACCGAGCTACCCATCAGCGCCGAGCTCGATTCGATCGAGCAGGAGGCGGTGCCCGCCCTGCGCGGCGGTGTCAAGATCACCTTCCCAGTGCGCTCGGGCCGCGGTGCCCTGATCCGCATCGTGCTTGACAACGGCGAGCCGGCGCCGGCCGGCGCCGAAGTCGAGCTGATCGGAGACAAGAAGGAGTTTTTTGTCGCCCGGCGCGGCGAGGCCTTTGTCACCGGCCTGCAAGCCAGCAACCGGCTGCGCCTGAAATGGAACGGCGCGAGCTGCACCTTCAATGTCGAGCTGCCGCCCGGCAGCCCGGAAGACATCACCCGCGTGGGCCCGGTCCACTGCCCAGGAGTCAAACCGTGAATTCATTCAATCCCTGGCGGCCCGCCGCGGCGCTGGGCTTGTCCCTGCTGGGCGCGCCAGCCATGGCCGCGCTGGTCTGTAATGCCACGGCCACCCCCGTGCAGATGGTGTACTTTGAAAACGACCCGAACCCGACGGACGGCGCGTGGACTGTCACGATCAACTGCTCGCGCGGCCCGGCGGACCCGACCACTTCGGCCTACACCCTGCGGGCCGACGACGGCTTCAACCCCGGCGCCGGAAGCACCAACCAGGCGGTGAACGGCACCGGAACGGCCAACCAGATCGCCTATGACCTTTTTCGCATCGCGCCGGGCAACGGCGTGTGGGGCTATACCAATGCCACGGACTTCGCAGGCACGGTCAACTTCGGCACCAGCCTGACGGCCAGCGTCTCGCACGTCTTCTACAGCCGTATCGCGGCCGGGCTCAACAAGAATGCCAAGGTTTTCACCGACACCGTGACCATGCGCCTGCGCTATGACAACGGGCCTGGCAATGTGGACGTCTTTCCCACTTTCCCCGTGAGCATCAACAACCAGTCCGTCTGCCTGCTCAGCACACCACCGGGGAACGTCGTGTTCAACTACACCTCGTTCCAGCCCGCCCCCTCCACGGCCAGCACGGCCTATGCCGTGCGCTGCACCATCGGTGAAACCTACACCATGGCCCTGGACGCGACAACGGGAACCCTGCTCAACCTGAACTACAGCCTGGCGCTCAGCAATCCGGGGGGCCAGACCGGCACCGGCTTCCCGCAAAACTTCACGATCAACGGCACCATGGCCGCGGGCCAAGCCGGCACTTGTGGCGCGGGCACCTGCAGCAGCACAGTCCAGCGCACCCTGACCGTAACCTATTGAGCGGAGCCCTCGCCGCATGTTTCATTTCGGCCAGCCACCGTTGCCATCGAGGCCGAAAGCTCTGGACCGGGAGTTGGCGCGCACCAACCGTGATTTTTTTCACGAATTTACCGTGACCGGCATGAACGGAAAAAACGCGGTCCGCAACGGTAACACCACACTGCTACAAGACGTTACCATCACCCTTGAGACCAGCTGAAAGCCGCCGCGTGGAAAGCCCCATGCGACGTAACGGAGTCCATTGATGAGTGCCTTTCACGCATTGCGCATCGCCCTGGCAAGCCTGGTGTGCGCCTGCACAATGCAGGCGCATGCGGCCATCAGTTGCGCGCTCTCGTCCACTTCGGTCAACCTCAACTACGTCAATGGCCAGGGCACCAACGCCAATGCCTCGGGCACCATCACCCTGAACTGCACGCGCCTGGCGGGTGATGCCAACACGCAGACCTATTGGGTCAGCATCGACTTCGGAAGCCGGACAGGCACCCCTCGCCGCGTCTTTCGCCACGGGGGAGGCACCACCAATACCGACCGGCTTGACGTCAGCATCTACAAGAGCGGCACCACGACCGATTGGACCAACACCGGCACCGCGCGCGTCAACGGCACGCTGAACTTCGGCGCCGCGCTGAGCGCCAGCGTGGTGCTGACCTATGACTTCCGCGTGGGCTCAGGGCAATCCGGCAACACGGCGGGGATTTTTGACGAGGCATTCATTGCCAGCCTGCAGCTGACCACGGCCGGCGCGGTCGTCTCGACCACCACCTTCATCCCGACGGTGAGCATCACCGCCCAGTGCTTCGTGGGCCAGGTGGCCAGCGGCAACGCGGCAACGGGCGCTGTCTCCCCTTCCACCCTGACGCTGCCCTACACCTCGTTTTCGCCCACCAACCAGACGGCCAACATGACTTTTACGGTGCACTGCACACGCAACACCACCTATACGCTGGCGGTTGCGCCCGCCTCGGGCACCATGCTGGGCCTGAACTACACACTGGCCATGAGCCCGCCCGGGACGCCCGCCATTACCGGCACCGGCTTGGCCCAGTCCTATACCATCACAGGCACCATTGCCTCCGGGCAAGCGGGCACCTGCTCAAGTGCCACCTGCTCCGCGACCCAAAACACCTCATTGACGGTTACCTACTGAAGGTCCACCCCAAGCCGGTTTGCCCAGGGGCGCCGGTCCAACCGGGGGCAACGCGTCACCCACATTCCGTCATATCGCGCACTGCACCCACTTGCATTGCGCCATCGTCCCGTGCGGCCTCGTAGCACGTTACAAATTGAGAACATCTCAGAAATCATCAATTTTTGTAATTTTCAGACACCAAAGACTTAGTAATCGCTTTTTCTGTGAAAACTACCAAAAATTTCACGAACTAATTATCAAATCAATTTTTACTAAATTTATCAATTTAATTAAAATGGCCGTTACTACTGGCAGTTTCAGGAGTACACGCCATGCGAAATTTCAAGACAGCTGTGGGCACCCTGCTTGCCACCCAGGCTTTGCTGGCCTCCCCCGCACTCCATGCGCAAAGCGCCTCCGCGTCGTTTGGCGTCACCATCGTGCTGAACACCTTCAGCGAAGCCGCCACGGCGGACCACCGCTGCACCCATCGCGGGCGGAATGACGGGCCCAAGGAAATCGTGCGCATCAGCTGCCCCGCCACGGTGGATGTCAAGGCCATTGCCAGTGCCTCGAACGGGAAAGCTGGCCTGCCTCAGCGCATGAACGCGCTTGCCGTGCTGGCAGGAAGCCCCATGCGGTCCACGGAGCCGCTTGAGCTGACCATCTCCTGGTAGCAACGCCAACCGTTCCGCGCCAACAAGGCGCAGCCCGACCCATTAACGCGGCCGGGAACCCTATCGATGGTCGGCACCTTGGCAAACGGGCGCGCAGACGGCCTGTGACCTGCCGGAGCCCCCAACCCAGCACCAAGCACTTTGACCGGCGCGTTACCGTAGCCGGATGGGCCCGTGCCCCTTGGGGTTGCCGGCCACACGCCGGCGGCACGCCGTAGGTGTAGCGCCGGCCTATTCGTGCGCTAGCTACCCCCACAAGCGCCATGCTGGCCCCTGCAGTTGAAGAGGTATGTGGCGGGACAAATCTGTTTCCCAATCACCTTTGATTGCTGGGGCCGGCTCGCTGGGCTTGAATAGCACGCGCTACACCATTGTCAAACCCGCCCTCGTACAGGGGAAGCCGGACCGCTCAAACGTGGTTTGGACTGGGCTGGCCTAGAGGCACACGCACAGCGGATCAAGAAGAGACATGTTTCGATCTCGTTACATGCCACCGGGAAATATGTCACAGCTCGCCAAGAACGGCACTCGTTACATTCTCATCGCCGCATCTCTTTTTCTTTGCCAATTCCTTTTAATCCAATGTTTTCAACGACTTAATCGTGATGTATTTACTGTTTGAGGCTGATGTTACGAGTGCAAATCCATCTTTTTAAGAAACTATTGGTTACAGTCCATCCACGTTCAGAAGAACCTGAAGTCCGATGCACCCGTCCACGATCTGGAGCACCTTGATGAAAAAGATTGGTTTAGCAAGCGCCTTGAGCCTCGCAGGCCTGTTGGCCGCCCCGGCTCACGCAGAGTCCACATTCACCACGCCCGCAATAGCCGGCTCCACCGCCACTGCGCGCCTGGATTTTTCAATCGTCATTCCGCAGGTTCTGTTCCTGCGTGTTGGCACCAGCGCTGGCAACACCTCAACCACGGGCACGGTTGACAGCGTGACCTTCACGGTTCCCGCAGCCAACGTGGGTGACAGCAGCGTGATCGCCGGCGTCGGCGGCGACCTGACCGCAGGCGCCGTGACGGTGCGCGTCTACGGCAACGGCGGCAACATCAGCCTGAATTCAGCCACCACCGGCCCTCTGACGACAGGTACCGCCGGCGAGGTGATCCCCTGGAGCCAGATCAATGTGACGGGCGCAGCGCTCGGCGCCACCACCGCCGGCTTCACCAATGCCGCCATCACTCACCCCGCATTCAACCTCGGCGCCAGCGGCGGCGCGGGTACGGCTACCACATTGACCGCCACCAACCGCGTGGTCCGCGTCGAAGGCAAGTGGACCTATACCTACCTCAATGCAACCGTTCCTGCTGCCGGCACTTACGGCGGCACTATCGCCAAAAACGGCCGCGTCACCTATACCGCTACCCAGCTCTGATCTGACGCACCCCTGAAATGGCCCCACACTGTGGGGCCATTTCTTTTGTTGATGCATATCAGTTCGCGTAAAGTGGCGGGCATGCGCACTCATCCCCCCCCTGCACTGCGTCTTTTACATGTGACCCTGTTGTTGGGTGGGGCGCTGGCATGCGCGAGTACTCAGGCTTTTGTGGTCAACATTACGGCAGGTACCCGTTCCCTGTTCTTGCAAGTAGGTTCCGGAACCATGACGGGGGGCAATTTCAGCTCCGGAGGCACGCCCGGCAACAATGCCACCGTTAACAGGGTCAGCGTCACCATTCCCGCAGCCAATCTTGGCGCAGGTACCACTGCGATGACAACCGACAGCACTGTGGCGGCAAGCCCTTATGACGGCTTCGCGTTCTGCACGGTACCGGCGCAGGTCTATGTCGGCGGTTTTTATCGGACGCCGGGCGCGGCGGCCAATGCTACCCTCAGCGTCACATCACCAGCCTCGCTGGTTAACGCCAGCGGAGATACCATCCCCTTCAACACAATATCGTGGATTTCAGGCGGCGCCAACGATACAACGGCAACCATCCCCAGCGGCACCTTCGTGGGCGGTGCATCCCAGGCACTTTTGAGTGTCACGCGCAACACCTGGTTTGAAAGCTGCCTGCAGTTCAATTACGCCAACACCCAGCTGGTAGGTTCGGGCACCTTCACAGGCCGCGTCAGCTACACCCTGACAGCGCCATGATGAACGCATTGCCCGGCCTGATCCGTTTCGTTCTCGCGCCCTGCCTGCTGGCAACAAGCCTGCTAGCCGCCAAAGGGGCAGTGGCGGCCACCACACGTGTGGACGACAGCGGCACAGTGGTCAGCCAAGGCGTGGTGCCCATGCGCTGGAAGCAACTGGTCCCCGGCCGCGGGGCCGACAACTCGGTGGAAGCCAGCGTCCGCGTTGCCCTGCGCCTGAACATGTCTCGTTGGCTGAACCAACCGGTCAGGCTCTACATGGCGCTGGCGCCAGCACCGGGCGAGCCCGTATATGTTGCCTGGCGCACCCAGGGGCGGTTATTGCCGGGCACCCTCAGAACGGGTGGACGCACACTGGTTTTTGAAGGTATAGCCAACACGGCCTCATTGGAGGAAACGGTTGAGTTGACCCTCAGAACAGACGGCCGCGCCCTCGTGTCATCGCAAGCCCTGCAGTTCTATTTTGAGGTGGATACCCCATGACGAGCTCCCGATCTTTCATTGTTCAGCGATGCGCAGCGGGTCTGCTCGGTCTTGCATCCACCCTGATCGTGTCAGAAGCGGCAGCAAGCGAATTCGCACTGGCTGTCTCACCTCCCCGCTTTGAGCTCGAACTCAAGCCCGGCGAGCGCAGCCGGCAGGTCATGGAAATCACCAATGCGTCGGCCGCTTCCACGAGCTTCACCATCAAGACAGCGGACTGGCGGCTGGGCATGGACAACTCGGTCACGTTTTCCGACGATCTGCAGCCGGGCAGTTGCCGGCCATGGGTAGCCATTGAGCGGCGTGAGCTCACCATGGCGGGTGGACGCCCGTACCGCTTCCGTTTTGAAGTCAATGTGCCACCGGATGCAAAACCCGGCGAATGCCGCTTTGCCATCTTGCTCGAAGGGCAGGAACAAGTCACCCGCATGGAGTCTGGCCCGCCCATCCCCTTTTCCGCCCGCCTGGGCATAGTGGTGTACGTCAGCATTGGCGACGCCAAGCCAGAGCTGAGCGTAGCCGGAGCAGGCGTGCAGACCGTCAACGGCAAACCTACACCGGTCCTGCAAATCCGCAACAGCGGCACGGCGCACGGCCGCATTAGCGGATTCCTGACCGGCACGGACGCCTCCAATACCTCGCTGGAATTTTCTCCCGCCAACACGCCCATACTGCCAGGCGAAACTCGCACTATCGCGCTGAGCGCAACCCGCCCCGGCGACCAGGACACCGCTGCGCAAATCCGGTACCCCGTGACGGTACGCGGGAAGCTTGAATGGGGCAAGGGCCAGACACAAAACATCGAGCAGCGCTTCGCGCCATGAGGGACCAGGCGGTCGCGCCGGCGCCCCCTCTCGAGGTGCATCTGGCACGCTGGCACGCCGTCCTGGCAGGAATCAGCGTGAGTTTGGCTGCACCTCTCGTACTGGCCCAGCCGGCACCCACTCAGGGCACTGGGCAAGCTTATGTTGACAAGGTCATAGAAGGCCTGCCGGACCTTGATGGCGGCCTTCAACTCAAGTCCAGCGAATACAACGAAACCGGCTGGCCGCGTAGCTGGCGTGTGGACTATTCATTGTTCAGGCAGAACGGCGGTGGAGGTGACACTACGGCCCGCGCACTGGGCTTGGGCGGGTTCATCGAAACACCCAATTACGGCGCCCTCTCGATCAATGCCAATCTGGTGCAGCAAAGCTCGAATGCGGCCGGTAGCCAGGCACAAAGCAGCGGTAGTACCTGGCGCATTGACCAGCGCGCGCTACCACTGGACGGCGGCTGGTTCGCCAATCACAACGCGGGCGATATCAACACCGTGAGTACCCGGCTGGCGCGCGGAACGGGCCGGATATCCGTGCCGGCGACGCCGATTCGCGGTGTTGGCGGCCAATGGTATTTGAATGACGCCATCGACCTGAATGCGGCAGCGGGCCGTACAGGCTTGTTCAGTGGATTGGACGTCACCGGCTTTGAGACTTCAGGGGGAAGCATTAGCTCCGCCGGCGCACAATTTCGCCTTCCCTTCGGCGAAAAAGACGGAGTGGGCGGGCGCAGCGATGTGGCGTTCCAGCTGATTGACGGCAAGAACATTTCGGACGGCGCGGGCACGGGCAATGCACAGAATACCCGGGCCTACTTCGCTGCGGCCTCCTGGGAAGGGACGGCTCCATGGGCCTCCAGTCTGGCCGCTGGCTATGGCCCCCCCAACGAACGCGTCGGCGGACTACGCCTGCAAGGCAACATAGTCCAAAGCGAAGGTACTCGGGACGGTGGGGCCACAGGCCTCTGGCTGGACGCTGCCTGGCGGACAGAGCGCTGGCGCAACACTGCCGGCATCTTTCGCTTCGAGCCCAATTTGCGCTGGGGCACCTCCGTGCTTGCCGGCGATCTGCAAGGGGTGTATTGGCAAGCCGACACATCCACGCGTCAGTGGCAAGCTGGTTTTGCCGCCGAACTGAGCGACAGTGTCAGCTCAGGCCTGGCAGGTAGCCCCGCATCAGGCCGCAGCGCCTTCGTCAATATCAACGGCCGCTATCTGCTGGATACCCGCAACTCGGTTGGCGCGGCACTGAGCCTGCGCACCATTACCAGTCCAGGACAGGCGATACAGCTATCGTGGAACCGCAACGCCGAGTGGGGCCAGACGCAATGGCGAGCCGACCTGGCCAACGCATCCGGCGTGCGGACCACCCGGCTCGGGGTCGACCACAGCTGGCCCTTGATATTGCCAGCCTCCCTCAGCACTTCCCTGGCATTGGAGAGGATAAGGGGAAATATCAACCCAACCACTGGGTGGATTTGGGGTGTGCTGGGTACCCTGTCGCCGTGGTCGCAATGGTCTCTTGACGGATCCGTACGTGGGGCGCACCGCAACGACGGCAGCGAGTCCGTCAATGCAAACGTCGGCGTGACCTGGCAACCATATGGCGGGTGGTCGCTCTCCCTGCGCTACACCGAGTCGCGCGGCCAGGAGCCGCTTCCCGCGCTGGTGGTGTCCGCGCTCACCGCAGCAACGCAGCAAGCGATCACCGCCACCCAGACCAACCGCAGCATCCAGTTGCTGCTGCGTTACGAAGACCGCGCCGGCACGGCGACGGCGCCGCTCGGCGGCCTGCCCGGAACCGGCGCTGGCGGACTGACCGGTGCGGTGTTCTTTGACACGGACGGCAACGGCCACAGGGAAGCCTCCGAAGCCGGCGTGCCCGGCGTCACCGTGATCCTCGACAGGCGCTACGTGACGCGAACCGACGGCCAGGGGCGTTACGAGTTCCCGTCCGTGGCAGCCGGAGAGCATTTGATCGAGGTCTCTTCGGACAATGTCCCGCTACCCTGGAGCCCTGTCCTGCGTGATCCCATGAAAACCGTCATCTTGGTGCGCCAAACCCAGTCGCTTGACTTCGCCGTGCAGCGCGAGCGCTGAGCAATCAGCACCCCTCGCCTGAAGCTTGAGCGCACATTGGAGCGCCGGTTGAGGTCACGCCTCACCTAAAAATACGTCAATTTGATAAATTCGATTGGGCCTTGCCTCAAATTGATGAAATCTCTCCGGAATCGGCCGAATTTGCGAGATGAATTGAAAATCACGTAAATAAGTCACATTTTTACAGTGATTTATATCTTGCATCATTTTTATCAATTTAGTTACCATGAGTCGACTAAACATTTCACAGGCTCGGCCCCGTGTCCTTCAGCACCTACCCAACGTCTTTCAGCCGCTTCATGGCGCTGTCAGTGCTACTGGTTGCGCTGTGCTGCACATCGTTGAGTTCACGCGCTGGCGAAATGCTGAGTGTTGACAAACCCCAGGCCAGCACCACGCTGGATTTCGCCATCGTCATTCCGGCCGTGCTGCGCATCCTTGAAAACAACCATCCGACGCTTCTCAGCGCAGACGCGGACTCTGCGCCGGTCCCAGCCCTGCAGCGTATGGTTCTGGTCTCCACGCTCCGCAAAGGTTTTTGCATGGATTTGCGGCTGAACCCGCAGCAGGTGGCGGACTGGCAGTTGAGCCTCAGTGGCAGTGCCGGCACGCGCGTGGAGGCAACCGATGGCGGCTACCGGATCTGTACATCGCATGCCGGGCGGTTTGAGCTGGCGCTACAACATGTTTTCAACCTGAAAACCAGCCCGGCAACGCCCACAAATCAGGCCGCGGCCCTACGCTGGCCGGTCAGCATGAGCCTTGCCTCCCTCTGACCTCGAAGCCCACTTCGGCCAGGGCCTAGGCCCCCAGCCAGCGCCCCAGCTGCCGCGTCACCTCAGGCCGCCTCAGCAACTCCATGTGGTTCATGCCCTGCGCGATCCACTGGTTCTCCGGGGGAAAAGCCAGGCAGCGCCCCGGCTCCGCATGGACACCCAGCGCGCTTTCCAGCGACACCAGGCCGTCGCCGACCATCTTGCGGGCCAGCGCCTCCTTCACCGCAACCATGGCCCCCTTGCCGGGCGCCAGCGTGGTGGCCGCCACGGTGTAGCAGGCCACGCCGGCCGGCAGCGGCACGGGCTGGCGCGCGTCGGGGCCGCGCTCAAAACGCCCCACATCGTGCCAGTCGGCCTGCAGCAGGTTGCCGTGGCGCAGGTCGGTGATGCCGGCGCTGCGCACCTGGCCTATCCTGGCGAAGGGTCTGGTCACGATGTTGCCGCCCAGCACGCCATCCACCCAGCTGCCCAGTCGCTCCAGCGGCGCGCCGTGGTGCGGCGTTCCCAGAAACACCAATGCCTTGAGCTGCGCCGGCCAGCTGTAGCCGGCCGCGGCCGCCTGGTGGCAGGCGCTGCGCGCGACCAGCCCGCCCATGCTGTGCGCCAGCAGCGTGATCTCCTGCACCGGCTGCGGCCGGGCCTTGACCAGTTGCTGCAGCAGCCCGGCCAATTGCTCGCCATTGGCCGAGGTATGCAGGCCGGTGTTGTAGTGCAGATAGACCGGCGTGCAGCCCAGCTCGCGCGCCAGCTGTTCGCCATGGCCGCCGGCCGCCGCATCGCTGTTCCATTGCAGGTCGTTCATGCACAGGCCGTGCAGCATCACCAGCAGCTTGCCCGCCGCGCCGGGTAGCCGCTCGGCCAGGGCCTGCGGCTCCAGCAGCAGCGGCCGGCCTCCCACGCGCAGTTGCATGGAAATCGCCAACGGGTTGGCCGTCTCCTGCAGGTGGTCGCCAAGCACGCCGTTCAATGCCGACAGCATGGCTTCGCGCTGCGGCGTCGAGGCGCGCGGCGAATCCTGCCGCGCCGCCGCACGCGACAGCAGCGCGTTGGCCGCGCCGCCGGCCAGCCGTGTCACGCCCTTGATACCGCCGTAAACCAGGCCGGTGATGCCCAGCGGGCGCACGCCACTGCCGCCCGGCATGCGGTCGATGAATTTAGCGCCCAGCGGGCCAAAGGGTGCGGCAACCGCCTTGTAGACATTGCCCTGCACGCTTTCGGCCAGGCCGGTGACACCCAGCGTGGTCTGCGTGGCAAGCTGCGCCAGGCCCTGGATATCGGAGACATGCAGCCAGGTGGGCAGCAGCCCGCCGGGAAAGGAAGGTGGCGAAGATGGCGCGCCGCCGGGCTGCTGGGGTGTAGGCATGCCCGATTGTGGAGGCAGTACCTCGCGCACGCCAGCGAATGTTGCCGTGTGCCTATTTACCTACTTGCAAAGCCCCAGCAACTCCGTCGGCGGAGCCGCCGCGATGGCGACCGGATTGGGCGGCGTTGCCGGCACCGGCTCGGGCGCGCCAGGGTTGAGCACGTTGTGGATGCGCGCGGCCAGCGCAAAGCGCGGGTAGGCCGCGTCGCCAATCGTGTTGCTGCCGTTGGCCAGCAGCACCACGTCATAGCCGCTGCCGTAGCTCGCGTTGACCGAGGCAAAGCTGACCGTCTGCCCGGCCGCGCCGTAGCTGCCCGGCCCGCCCAGTGGCGCCAGCCCCATGCCTATGGGGGCGGCCTTGCCGCCGGCCAGCACGGCCGGTGCGCGCATGCGCGCCAGGCTGGCCGCCGAGATCACGGCGCCGCTTTTGAGCGCGCCGTTCCAGCGCACCATGTCGGAGGCGGTGGAAACCACGCCGCCCGTCGCGTCAAAGCCCGAGTTCAGGTCGGGGCACACGCGCCAGGCGTCGCCGGGTTTCACGCGGTAGTGGCCAACTGCCGCGCCGGGCCTGGGCTGCGGGCCCAGCAGGTAAGAGGCCGCCATGCCCGAGGGCTTGAACAGCAGCTGCGTGTATGCCGCCTCCAGCGACTGCCTGCTGGCGCGCTCGATCACGCGGCCCAGCACGATGTAGCCGGCATTCGAATAGTCATAAGCCGTGCCCGGCGGCGCGAACAGGCCGCTGGCCTGCAGGTTGGCGAACAGCTTGGCGTTGCTCAGCGGCGGCTCCTGCAGCACCGCCGGCATGCTGCCCAACAGCAGGTCGTCGGGGTCTTTGTCGGCGCCGGGGATGCCGGCCACCATCTGCATGACCTGGTAAATCGTCGGGTCGGGCTGGTAGCGCAACTCGGGGATCCAGCGCGACAGCGGGTCGGCCAGCGAGATCTTGCCCTGTTCCTGCAACCTGAGCAGCGCGGCCGCCGTGAGCTGCTTGGTGACCGAGCCTATCTTCACCGGCGTGGCGGGCGTCATGGGCACGGCTGCGCGCAGGTCGGCCATGCCATAACCGCGCGTATAGATCACGGCGCCGCCCTTGCCGACCGCCAGTTGCAGGCCCGGCAGCACGCCGGGCACGTATTCAGCGACCAGCGCGTCGATCTGCGCGGCCACGGCCGCGGGGATGGGCGCCGGCGCTTCAGCCTGCGCCAGCGCCGCGCCGGCGGACAGCGCCAGGCTGCAGGCTGCCGCCATCCGGGTCAGCGAACGTGTGAAAACTCCTCCGGCAGGGCGGCAGGCGCGCATCTGGAATCCCTCCATGGTTATCTGCCGAGCTTACTTTCTTTGCAGCCGGTTCTGCAACATCTGCAGGGCGTCGCGCTGCAGCTGCCTGTCCTTCTCCCTCTGCGCGGCTTCCTGCTTGATGGCCACCAGCTGGACCTTCTGCTCGGGCGTGAGCGAGTTGTAGCACTGCGAACCCGGGTTGCAGTCGCGCTCGTCGATGGCCTGCTGCTGCGCCTGGGCCTGCGCCACCATTTGCGCGCAGCCGGACAGCAAGGCACCGGCCAGCAGCACACCAACGAAGGAAAGGGACTTCACAAGATTCAAGTTCATCAGGGCCTCCAGTTTTGAGTTTTGGTTTGTTTGTCAGTGGATCCGGCTTGCCGGCGGGTGCCGTGGGCCGTCCTGAATGAATTGTTGAATCTCCCCATGCCCGGCCCATGTCAAAAACACGGCGCCCGCATTGCAACTGAAACATGGAAACGGCGCCTAGGGCCTACCCAAAATCCGGCGCATCCATTCAAATACGGGCTGGGGGCGCGCGGAGCGAGGGCGGCGCCCCGCAGCACGGAGCCGGCCTCCGGCTATGGACACCACAACAAGACAACAAGAGGTTTTTCGCATGCACCGGATTTCATGGATGGCCCTGGCTTTCGCCGGCCTGGGCGCACAGGCAATACAAGCAGCTCCCCTCGTCCTCACTTGCCCCGCGACCCTTGCCGTCACGGAAGGCGCCCAGGCGCCGGCCGGCTGGGAGGCCGTAGGCACCAGCCAGCCCCACCCCTTCAACAGCATCAGCCTGTTCTCGGGCCATCCGCGCGAGATGGCCAGCCTGGTGCCCGACAAGCAAAGCCGCAGCGGCAAGCAGCTGCTCTCGACCTGGAGCCTGCCCGGCGGCAGCGAGCGCTACTGGCTGGCCTGCGGCTATGCGCAAACCACGATGCAGGCCGCAAAGCAGCTGCCCGCCGGCCTGAGCCGCTGCACCGCCTCGCACACCGGCCCGGCAGCCGCCTTGCAGGCCAGCCCCGAGGTGCGCTGTGAATAGCGGCCGCATAAAACACCGCCTGCTGGCCGTGGGCCTTCTGGCCGCAGCGTTGTCCGCCCAGGCCGACAGCCCCGCCAACGCCGCACTGGTGGCCAGGATAAGCCCCGAGCTGGAGCGCTATGTGGAAGCGCTGCGCCAGCGCGAGGAAATCCCCGGCATCGCCATCGTGATCGCCGACCGGCACCGCGTGCTCTACGCCAAGGGCTTTGGCGTGCGCGAAGCCGGCAAGCCCGAGCCGGTCACGCCGGCCACGGTGTTCCAGATCGGCTCGGTCACCAAGTCCTTCCTGGCCACCACGGTGGCCATGGCCGTGGACGACGGAAAGCTCAGCTGGGACACCCCCATCGCCGAACGCCAGCCGGCCTTTCGCCTGCAGGATCCGTGGGTCACGCAGCACGCCACGCCGGCCGACGTGCTCTCGCATGGGCTGGGGCTGCAGCCCTATATCTATGACGACATGATCTTCCTGGGCTACAGGCTGCCGGCAAGGCTCAGGGCCCTGCCCCACGCACCGCTCACGGGGCGCTTCCGGCAAAGCGCGCAATACGTGAACCTGCTGCACCCCGTGGTGGGCGAGATCGCCGCGCGAGCCGCCGGCAACACCGACTGGAACGACATGCTCGCGCGGCGCATCTTCGGCCCGCTGCAAATGAAGGACAGCTCGTCCACGCGCGAAGGCTTGCTCAATGCGCCCGATCACGCCAGCCCGCACCAGCACAACGAGGGCAAGCTGCAGGTCATTCCCATCGTGGGGAGCTACTGGTACAGCGCAGGCGTGGGGCCGGCGGGCTCCATCAATTCGACCGCGCGCGACATGGGCCAGTGGCTCAGGCTGCAGCTGGGGCGCGGCGAGCTGGACGGCAAGCGCATCGTCTCCGAAGCGCAAATGGATGAGACCTGGCGGCCGCGCGCCATGATGAGCCCGACCGAGGGTGCCGCGCCCGGCTGGGGCATGCGCTTCACGCCGCAGGGCCGCATGGTGTCGCATGACGGCGGCACTGCCTCCTATGGCTCCAACGCGATGCTGCTGCCCGAAGCCGGTGAACCCGGCGCAGGCGGCATAGGCATCGCCGTGCTCACCAACCACGGCCAGGAAGGCGCGCCCTTCGCGATTTCACGCTGGTTCGCCGAGCGCGTCTGGGGCCTGCCGGTGGTCGACCACCGGGCCGGCTTCAAGCGCCCGCCGCCCGACACGCCGCCCGCCGCACCCACCCCCACGCTGCCGCCGGCACGCCTGCAGGCCTACGCCGGCGCCTACAACTCGCCCACGCTGGGACAAGTCGCCGTGCTGCAGGAAGCGGCCGGCGCAGCCCAGGGCGGGCAACTGGTGTTGCAGCTCGAGGAGGTGGGCGCCCGCTTCCGGCTGCAGCCCTTGGGCGGCGAGGCGTTCTCTGCGGAAGTGCTGCCGCAGGGGCGCTTTGCTGAACTGGCGGCCGAGGGCTTCACGCCGTTTTACCGCGTGGAATTCACGCTGGGTGCGGACGGCAAGGCGCGCGGCGCGCAGGCCGTCAGCCCGCTGGCATCGCGCCACGAGCTGGTGCGCGCCGCTTCACGTTAAGCCGGCTCAGCCGCGCGGGCCCGGCGCCGCTTCGCGCCGGCGCAACACCGCCTCGCGCTGGGCGCGGCGGTTCTCCGGCCGCGCCGCAAAAGCGGTCTGCTCCTTGCAATAGGCGAACAGGTCGTCCAGCTCGCTCGACTTGTCGAACACCGCGTCGGCGCCCAGTCCGGCGGCGCGCCGGCGTATGTCGGCCGTGGCGTAATTGGTGAGCACCACGACCTTCTGGTAAGGCTCGCGCCTGCGGCAACCCGCCAGCACGCCCAGGCCGTTGCCCTCCTTCAGAAAGAGGTCAACGATGGCCAGGTTCCACTCGCCGTTGTGCGTGCCCAGCCACTGGCTGGCCTCGGCCTGGGTCGCCCCATGGCCCGTGACCTCGACGGAGGCAATCTCACGCAGCGCCTCTATCAGGTTTTCCAGGACGATCTCGTTGTCCTCGACCAGGTAGGTGATCAGTGCCATGCAACCCACTTTAGGCCGCCCCCGGCCGGGCGCTACCGGTCATTGGCGCACGCCCGGGTAGGGCGCGTCCTGCATGCCTTGGGAGGTCGCGCTAGAAGCGCTCGTGCGGCGCCAGGTAGCGCCACTGGCCCAAGGGCAAATGCCCCAGGTTGACCCGGCCTATGCGCACCCGCTTGAGGCCTGTTACAAACAGCCCCACCTGCTCGCACATGCGGCGGATCTGGCGCTTTTTGCCCTCCTTGAGCACAAACCGCAGCTGTTCCGGGTTTTGCCACGAGACCTGCGCGGGCCGCAGCGCCTGGCCGTCCAGGCTCAGGCCGTGGTTCAGCAGGGCCAGTTTTTCGGGCGGGAACAGGGCCTGCACATTGACGGTTTCCGCCCCATAGCTCACGCGCACCAGATACTCTTTTTCGATCTCGGAGTCCTCGCCGATCAGCTGACGCGCCACGCGCCCGTCCTGCGTCAGCACCAGCAGGCCTATCGAGTCGATGTCCAGCCGCCCGGCCGGCGCCAGGCCGCGCAATTGCTCATGGCCCCAGCGCATGCGGCTGTTGCATTCGCGCCAGCGGTTTTGCGGCTGCACCAGCGCCACGGCCGGTTCATGGCCGTCTTCGGCCTGGCCGCTCACATAGCCCACCGGCTTGTTGATCAGGATGGTGACCTGCATGCGCTGCTGCTGCTCGGCCTGGCGGTCGACCTCGATGCGCGCGTCCACGGCCACGGGCTGCCCCATCACGGCCGGCGCGCCGTTCACGCGCACCCAGCCGCGCGCGATCCAGTCATCGGCTTCGCGGCGCGAGCACAGGCCCAGTTCGGCCATGCGCTTGTTCAGGCGCACGGTGGGCGCGGGCGCGCCCGGTGCGGTCGCCGGCGCGGCGGCTTTGGGAATGCGGACGGCGGCGCCCGTGGGCTTGGGGCCGGCGCCGGGTTTGAGGGGATCTTGCATGTGCTGGGTACTTTTATCGCCGCCTGGTTTGCTGGGCGCGGACTATGGCCGCTATTGTCCCACTCAGCCCACCCAGAGCCGGTAGCCCACCGCGGTTTCCGTCAGCAGGTGCCTGGGCTGCGCCGGGTCGGCTTCCAGCTTCTGGCGCAAATGCCCCATGTAGATGCGCAAATAGTGGTTCTGCCCCGCGTGCGACGGCCCCCAGACTTCGCGCAGCAGCTGCCGGTGCGTCAGCACCCGGCCGGCGTGGCCGACCAGCACCGTGAGCAGCCGGTATTCGATGGGCGTGAGGTGAACTTCCATGCCGCCGCGCCGCACCAGGCGCGCCTGGCGGTCCACTTCCACCTCGCCGAAAGTGAACAGCGGCTCATCGGGCGCGCCGTCGGCGCCGGCACCGCGGGGGCGGCGCAGGTTGGCGCGCACCCGGGCCAGCAGCTCGCCCACGCCGAAGGGCTTGGTCAGGTAATCGTCGGCGCCGGCGTCCAGCGCGGCGATCTTGTCGGCCTCGTCCACGCGCGCCGACAGCACCACAATGGGCACGCTGGACCAGCCGCGCACATCGCGAATCACCTCCAGGCCGTCGCCGTCGGGCAGGCCCAGGTCCAGCACCAGCAGGTCGGGCTTGCGCGTGCCGGCCTCGGTCAGCCCGCGGGCGGCGGTCTCGGCTTCGAACACCTGCCAGCCCTCGGCCTCCAGCGCCGCGCGCACAAAGCGGCGTATCTGCGGCTCGTCTTCAATGACGACGGCAACGGGCACGGGGTGGGACATGGGCGATCAGGTAGTTTCAGGCAGGCCCTGGGGTGGCGGGCGCCGCGGCAGGGTGATGCTGAATTCTGCACCACCGCCCGCCGCCCGCGGCACATTCGCGGCCGTGATCTGCCCACGGTGCGCCAGCACCACCGCCTGGCAGATGGCCAGGCCCAGGCCGACGCCCGGCGTAGCCGATTCGGCCTCGCCACGGGTGAATTTTTCGAACAGCTCATGCTCGCGGCCCTTGAGCGCGGCGGGCAGGCCGGGCCCGTGGTCGCGCACCGTGATCCGCAGCGACTGCTCCGTCACCTCCGCGCTCACCTCGATGGGCGGCTGCCCGTACTTGGCGGCGTTTTCCAGCAGGTTGACCAGCACGCGCTCCATCAGCACCGCGTCAAATTCCACCAGGGGCAGGTCGGCCGGCAGCGCCGTCACCACGGCCCGGCCGGCCAGCGCGTGCTGCGCCTGGCGTATCGCCGAGCCGACGATTTCCTCGACCGACTGCCAGTCGCTGCGCAGGTTGACGGCGCCGCTTTGCAGCCGCGCCATGTCCAGCAGGTTGCCCACCAGCGCACTCAGGTGGCGCGCCTCGCCGGCGATCGCGCGCGCCGCCTGCGACTGCTCGCCACTCAGCGGCGGCGCCATGCGCTGCAGCGACTCGGCCAGGCCGGTGAGCGCGGTCAGCGGCGTGCGCACGTCATGCGAGATCGCCGCCAGCAGCATGTTGCGCAGTTTTTCCGATTCCATCTGCACCACCGCCTGCTGCGCCACATCGACGTAATGCACGCGCTCCAGCGCGATCGCGACCTGGCGCGCCAGCGTTTCCAGCTGCTGCACCTGTTCAGGAATGAGCAGCCAGCGCGCCTGCGCGGGCTTGACGGCCAGCACGCCGCGCACCCGCATGGGCGCCTTCAGCGGCAAATAGTGCCAGGCCTGGGCCGACAGCGTGGCCGTGGCCAGCCCGGCCGGTTGCTCATTGCGAAACACCCAGTCGGCTACGCTGGCGTCGAAATCCCCGGGCGGCTTTTCGGGCGGCACAAGCTGGTCATGGCCGTCGGTGGCCAGCACCAGCGCCTGACCGCCGAAGTTGCGCCGCGCGGCGGCCTCGCCGAGTTCCACCACCTGCTCGCTCAGCAGCGCGGCCGACAGGTCGCGCGCCAGCTCGAACAGCGACTGCGCGCGGCGCTCGCGGCTGGCCGCGATGCGCGCCTGGAAACGCAGGCCCGCCGTGAGCTGGCCGGTCAGCAGGCCCACCACCAGCATCACGCCGAAAGTCACCAGGTATTGCACGTCGCTAACGGCAAAGGACAGGCGCGGCGCCACAAAAAAATAGTCAAAGGCCGCGACATTGAGGAAAGCCCCCAGCGCGGCCGGCCCGCGCCCGAACTTCAGCGCCACCAGCACCGTGCCCAGCAGGAAGAGCATGACGATGTTGGCCAGGTCAAAAAAATTCAGCAAAGGGTGGGCCAGAACGGTGATGGCGGCGCTGCTGGCTGCGGCCCAGGCATAGCCGGGCAGCTTGCCGCGCCAGGCCGCGGCCTCTTCATCGTCGGCGGATCGCTGCACCGCGCGCGCCAGCCGCCGCGCGCTGTCGGCATGGCCCACTTCCACAATGTCCAGCGTGGGCGCCAGCATGGCCAGCTTGCGCGTCATGGTGGGGCCGGCCCACCAGGCGCGCCAGCCCGGCAGCTGCGGCCGCCCCACCACCAATGTGGCGCAATTGAGCCGCTGCGCCTCGGCCACCAACGCGGTGGCGGTGTCGCCGCCGGTCAGCACCGCCGTGGCCGCGCCCAGCTCTTCAGCCAGCTGGATCACCGCCAGGATGCGGTCGCGGCGGGCCACCTCCAGCAGTTGCAATCGCGGTGTTTCCACATAGGCCGCATGCCAGCGCACATTGAGCTGGCCGGCCAGGCGCGCCGCCGCGCGCACTGTCTGCTCGGCGCCTTCGCGCGGGCCTATGCAGGCGAGGATGGCGCCCTCGGTGTTCCACACCGGCGCAATGGATTTCTCGACGCGGTAGCTGCGCACATCGTCTTCCACATGCTCGGCCGTGCGCCTGAGCGCGATCTCGCGCAGCGCGATCAAATTGCCCTTGCGGAAAAAATTCTGCGCCGCGCGCTCGGCCTGCTGCGGCATGTAGACCTTGCCGGCTTTGAGCCGCGCCATCAGCTCATCGGGCGTCACGTCGACGAGGATGATTTCATCGGCACCGTCCAGCACCGTGTCCGGAACGGTTTCATGCACGCGTATGCCGGTGATGGCGCCCACCGTGCCGTTCAGGCTTTCCAGGTGCTGCACATTGATGGCCGACCAGACGTCGATGCCGGCCTCCAGCAGCTCGTGCACGTCCTGCCAGCGTTTGGCGTGGCGCGAGCCCTCCACATTGCTGTGCGCGAGCTCGTCCACCAGCAGCACCGCCGGCTTGCGCGCCAGCGCCGCGTCCAGGTCGAACTCCTTCAGTGTGCGCCCGCGGTAGGCCACTTCGCGCAGAGGCAGCTGTTCGAGCCCCGCCAGCAGCTCCAGGGTTTCGGCCCGGCCGTGGGTTTCCACCACGCCAACCAGCACATCGCGTCCGGCCTTGCGCTCGCGCTGCGCGGCGCTGAGCATGGCGAAGGTCTTGCCCACACCGGCACTGGCGCCGAAGTAGATGCGCAAACGGCCCCGGCGCGCTTTCTCTTCCTCGCCGCGCAGGCGGTCCAGGAGCTCGTCGGGGTCGGGGCGGGAGTCGGGGAAGCCGGCCATGGTTTACTGTAGATGTCTCATGGTATCGGTTAACGCAAAGCTTCGAGCGCAAGGTTGAGCCGCAGCACATTCACCTGGGCCTCGCCCAGAAAGGCGGGCCATGGCGTCTCGGTGTGCTGCTCGACCAGGGCCTGCACTTTCTCAAGCGGCAGGCCACGCACTTTTGCCACGCGGGCCGCCTGGTAAAGCGCAGCGGCGGGGCTGATGTGCGGGTCCAGACCGCTGGCCGAGGCCGTCACCAAATCCACCGGCACGGGCGCGGTATTGCCGGTGTCGGCTGCCCGCAACGCTTCGATGCGGCCCTTCACGGCATCCACCAGCGCGGGATTGAGCGGCCCCTGGTTGGCGCCGCTGGAGGCCGCGGCGTTATAGGGCATGGGACTGGTGGCCGATGGGCGGCCCCAGAAGTGGCCGGGGTCGCTGAAGTTCTGGCCTATCAGCGCGGAGCCCACCGGCTTGCCCTCACGCAAGACCAGGCTGCCGCCGGCCTGCGCCGGAAACAGCGACTGCGCGGCGCCTGTCACCAGCATCGGGTAGGCCAGGCCGGTCACAAGGGTCAGCACGGTGAACAGCACCAGTGCGGGACGAAGAATGGCTTTCATGGTTTTTCCTTACGCGAGATTTATGGCCACCAGCACCAGATCAATTGCTTTGATGCCGATAAAAGGCACGACGAAGCCGCCCAGGCCGTAAATCAACAGGTTGCGGCGCAGCAGCGCGGCGGCGCCCACGGCGCGGTACTTCACGCCCTTGAGCGCCAGCGGGATCAAAAACATGATGACCAGCGCATTGAAAATCACCGCCGACAAAATCGCCGTCGAAGGGCTGCCCAGGCGCATCACATTGAGCGCAGCCAGCTGCGGATAGGTGCCCACAAAAATCGCCGGGATGATGGCGAAGTACTTGGCCACGTCATTGGCGATCGAGAAGGTGGTGAGCGAGCCGCGCGTCATCAGCAAGGCCTTGCCGGTCTCCACAATCTCCAGCAGCTTGGTCGGGTTGGAATCGAGGTCCACCATATTGCCGGCCTCTTTCGCGGCCTGGGTGCCGCTGTTCATGGCCACGGCCACATCGGCCTGGGCCAGGGCCGGCGCGTCGTTGGTGCCGTCGCCCGTCATCGCCACCAGCCGGCCTTCGGCCTGGTAGCCGCGTATCAGCTTGAGCTTGTCTTCCGGCGTGGCCTCGGCCAGGAAGTCGTCCACGCCCGCCTCGGCGGCGATGGCGGCGGCCGTGAGCCGGTTGTCGCCGGTGATCATCACCGTCTTGATGCCCATGCGGCGCAGCTCGCCGAAGCGCTCCTTGATGCCGGCCTTGACGATGTCCTTGAGCTCGACAACGCCCAGCACGACGGCGCCGTCGGCCACCGCCAGCGGCGTGCTGCCGCGGCGCGCCGCTTCGTCGGAGGCACGCAGCACCTCGGCCGGCATGCTGCCGCCCAAGGCCTCCACGTGCTTGCGGACGGCGTCGACCGCGCCCTTGCGCAGCTGGCGCGTGCTGCCGTCGGGCCGCGGCACATCCATGCCGCTCATGCGGGTCTGGGCCGTGAAGGGAACCTCGACGCCGTTGCCCGCCAGGGTTTCACTCGCGCCAAGGCGCTGGGCCAGGGCGACGATGCTGCGGCCTTCGGGCGTTTCATCAGCCATCGAAGCCTGCATCGCCGCGGTGGCCAGTTTCGCGCCGGTCATGCCCGGCGCCGGTAGAAAAGCCGAGGCCTGGCGGTTGCCGTGGGTGATGGTGCCGGTCTTGTCCAGCAGCAGCACGTCCACGTCGCCCGCCGCTTCCACCGCGCGGCCCGAGGTGGCGATCACGTTGGCCTGCATCATGCGGCTCATACCGGCCACGCCCACGGCAGACAGCAGGCCGCCAATCGTGGTCGGGATCAGGCACACCAGCAGGGCCACCAGCGCGGTGATGCTGACCACCGTGCCCGCGCCCGCGGCCTGCACGCTGAACACCGAGTAAGGCAGCAGCGTGACCGTGACCACCAGGAAGACGATGGTCAGCGCCACCAGCAGAATCGTCAGCGCGATTTCGTTGGGCGTCTTGTGGCGCTTGGCGCCCTCGACCATGCTGATCATGCGGTCCAGGAAGGACTCGCCGGGGTTGACCACGATGCGCACCACCAGCCAGTCCGACAGCACGCGCGTGCCGCCGGTCACGGCCGAGAAGTCACCGCCCGATTCGCGCACCACCGGGGCCGATTCGCCGGTGATGGCGCTTTCATCGACCGAGGCCACGCCTTCAATCACCTCGCCGTCCAGCGGAATCATGTCGCCGGCTTCGACCAGCACCACATCCCCTTTGCGCAGGTTCTCGGCCTGTTCCGGCAGGAAGGTGGTCCCATGCCGGGGCTCCTTGAGCTTTTTGGCCCAGGTGCTTTTCTTGAGGCTGCGCAGCGAAGCCGCCTGCGCCTTGCTGCGGCCTTCGGCCAGCGCCTCGGCGAAGTTGGCGAACAGCACGGTGAACCACAGCCAGACAGCCACCGCAAAAATAAAGCCGGCCGGCGCCTCGCCCGGCCCCTGCAAGGCCTGCAGGGCCAGCAAGGTGGTCAGGATGCTGCCGATGTAAACGACAAACATCACCGGGTTGCGCCACTGCACGCGCGGGCTCAGCTTGGTGAAGGAGGCCGAGATGGCGGGTTTGAGCAGCGCGGGGTCGAGCAGCACAAAGGGGTTTTGGGTATTCATGGAGCTTCTCTTTCGCGGTGCGTCAGTGGGCGGGCCAGAGCATCAGGTGCTCGACCACCGGCCCCAGCGCCAGGGCCGGCACGTAATTGAGCAGGCCCACCAGCAGCACCGTGCCTATGAGCAGCAGCACGAACAGCGGGCCGTGCGTGGGCATGGTGCCGGCCGTCACCGGCAGGCGCTTCTTGGCGGCCAGCGCGCCGGCGATCGCCAGCACCGGCACGATGACGCCGAAGCGGCCCAGCCACATCACCACGCCCAGCAGCGTGTTGTAGAAGGGCGTGTTGGCCGACAGGCCCGCAAAGGCGCTGCCGTTGTTGTTGCCGGCCGAGCTCAGCGCATAAAGGATTTCAGAGAAACCATGCGCGCCCGGGTTGGCGATGCCCGCCCTGCCCGCGCCGGCCAGCACCGTGATCGCCGTGCCCGCCAGCACCAGGATGGGCGTGACCAGGATGGTGATGGACACCAGCTTCATCTCGTGCGACTCGATCTTCTTGCCCAGGTACTCGGGCGTGCGGCCAATCATCAGGCCGGCGATGAACACCGCCAGGATGGCGAAGATCAGCATGCCGTAAAGGCCGGTGCCCACGCCGCCGAAGACCACTTCGCCCAGCTGCATCATCACCATGGGCACCATGCCGCCCAGCGGCGTGAAGGAGTCATGCATGGCATTGACCGCGCCGCAAGAGGCCGCCGTGGTGATCACCGCGAACAGGCTGGAGGCGGTGATGCCGAAGCGGGTTTCCTTGCCTTCCATATTGCCGCCGGCCTGCAAGGCACTCACCGCCTGGTCCACGCCCAGGGGCGGCAGCAGCGGGTTGCCGGCTTGCTCGGCCGACGTGATGGCCACGACAGCGACCACAAACAGAATCGTCATCGCGGCCAGCACGGCCCAGCCCTGGCGGGTGTCCCCCACCGCGCGGCCGAAGGCAAAGCACAGGGCCGCGGGGATCAGGAAGATGGAGAGCATCTGGAAGAAATTGCTCAGCGCCGTCGGGTTCTCATAAGGATGGGCCGAGTTGGCATTGAAGAAACCGCCGCCGTTGGTGCCCAGCATCTTGATGGCTTCCTGCGAAGCCACCGGGCCCATGGCCAGGGTCTGCTTGCCGGTTTTGGCGTCTTCCATCACGGGATTGCCCTTGTCGTCCTTCAACGCCTGGCCGTCGGCGCCGATCCTGGGCTGCTGGTAGGCGGTGGTTTCCAGCGTCGCGACGTCCTTGTAGGGCTCAAAGTTCTGGATCACGCCCTGGCCCACCAGGAAGACCGCGAACACCAGCGACAGCGGCAACAACAGCCAGGCCGTGACGCGCGTGATGTCCACCCAGAAGTTGCCGATGGCGGCCGTGGCATGCGCGGCAAAGCCACGGACCAGCGCGAACACCACGGCGATGCCGGTGGCGGCCGAGAAAAAATTCTGCACTGCCAGCGCCAGCATCTGCGTGAGATAGCTCATGGTCGACTCGCCGGCATAGCCCTGCCAGTTGGTGTTGGAGACAAAGCTGATCGCGGTGTTAAAGGCCGAGTCGGGCGATACCGCAGCCATCCCAGCCGGGTTCAGCGGCAGCCACACCTGCACGCGCTGGAGCACGTAAACAGCCAGCACGCCCAGCGCATTGAAGGCCAGCACAGCCAGCGCGTACTGCGACCACTTCATGGGGGCGTCGGCCGAGGTGCCGGCCAGGCGGTACAGCGGCGCCTCCACCTTGTGCATCCAGCCGGGCAGCCGGCCCGAATACAGCCGCGCCAGCCACAGCCCCAGGGGCCAGGCCGCAGCCAGCAACACGGCCAGGAAAAGCGCCAACAGGCTCCAGCTTGACCCGCCCATCAAAACTCCTCGGCGCAGATCAGCGCATAAACGAGGTAGGCCAGCAGCAGGATGGCGCAGACGCCGCCAAAGCCGTACAGCATGTCGAGAGGGATCATGAACGGCCCCCTTCGGTTTTTTCGAGCTTCTCAAAGCCCCAGGCCAGCAGCACCGTCACACCCCAGAGGGCGGCGGCGCCGAGAACAAATGCAAGATCCATGATCTTTCTCCACACAACAACGATGGAGAAAGTGTCGGAGCCGGCGTGTAAAAACGGGGATGAAAGAGGGGTGGCCGGTATAAAGAAAGCGTAAAAATCCGGGGTACCGCAGGCTGGCTTGGTCCAGGCAGCGCAGAAGAAGCAGCGCCAAGTTCAGGCCATCAGGACAAATGGCATTTTGCAGAGCTTGCGGAACCAGCCAGGGGTCTGCGAACACTGATCAGGTGTCAATCGGTCAAATCCCACAAACATTGACCGCGCGCGGACATTCCGCGCCGATTTCTCTCTCAAGCTCGCATACCGTTCAGCGTCGCCAATAAAAGCTCGCTTCGCCTCATGGCGAGCAGCTACCGGCAAAGCCAAAACATCTCCCCCACGAACATGATCGCCATGGGCGTTGCCCGGCAGGCAAAGCGGCGGGAGTTTTCCGGGAAGCAGGGAAGTCATGAGAAAGCACACAAACGGCCGTGAACACGCCACCAGCTCACGCCGGGCATGGCTCGCGCATGCGGGCTGCCTCGGCATGAGTCTGGCCGCGCGGGGCATCAGCCATGCCGCTGGGCCAAGCCCAAAGAAACCCGCCACGAAAGCGGCGCCTAAAACCTATTACCTGGTCTCCGCCATCCTGCGCGAAGGCGTACAGGACTTCACCTTCAGGCTCGTCCACTCGGTGCAACCGGGCGCCAGCGTGGACGAAGCCATCGGCCTCTTCACGCGCCTGGTGCTGGAGAAATATCCGGGCTACGCCATCGCACAAACGACAGTCACCGACATCGCCCTGCCACCGGGCGCCTGCACCGCAAGCAGACCAGGTAGCCCCAGAAAGCCCGGCCCCACGCTCTATATCGTGTCTGCCGCGATGAGCAGCAACGCCAAAGACCTTGACACACTGCTCGTCAACGGCTGGCTGCCCGGCAAGAGCGCCGACGAAGCCCTGGGCCGCGTGATTCGCGACGTGAAGGCGAGCTACCCGCTGTTCACGCCCGCCAGCACACTGGTTACCGAGCTGGACTTGACGCTGGCGGGGTGCCTGGCGCCCAGCCCGGTGCAGAGCTTTGGGGATCGGGGCTGATGAAAATGCCGAAATCCCATGCCAGTGTGGCGACGGCTGTGGCGATGCTGGGCATGGCGCTGCTCCTCGCCGGTTGCGCCATCGGCACTCGCGTGCCTGCCCCCTCCATCCATCAGATCGCCCTGCCAGACGAAAAGGCCAGCGGCAACACGCCCGCCATTTCCCCACCAAGCCAGCGACTGGAGAAATTCAGCCTGTGCTACGAACTGCGCCGCTCGCGCGCTTGGCCGCTTGAGGCACCCGTGAAGCGTTTCTCCATAGATGTGAGCATTCTGGTTCCGCAGGACGACTGCCTGGCGCTGGATGCCAATGGTTGGCTTCGAGTGGTGCCTGGTCAGTGCAGTCGCATCCCCGCGCAAAGCACCTGCGAAGAGAAGCCATGAACAGCCACCGTAAAGCGCCGAACTGGCGTCGCGCTTTTCTCCTATTGCTTGTGAGCACCAACGTCGTGCGTCTTCAGGGCTGCGCCACCAAACTGCAATCCCCGTACAAGGTTTACTTCTGCAGCATGGAAAGCACCCTGGTATCGGAGATTCGCGTCAATTACGGAGGTGCCCTGTGGAATATTCCGCCCATCCCCGCTCCGGGCCAGGGCGGTGGCGAAAGATGCCTGAGCGGCTATGCGATCTCCACGATGGAGATGCTGCCTGAAGGCATGACCCTGGAATGGGTCCTTGGCGGCCGCCGGCTCAAAGCAGCCATACCCATCAAATCCAGGCTCAACGGAATTTATCCCACCACCGGCATACAGGCGGTTTTTCAGGGAGGCCACGTGGAGTTATTCGAGTATGTCTACCCAAGCAATAACTACTTGATGCGGCTGCGGATTTATCCTCCAGAAGTGAAGTGGTGGAACTGGAAAGCCCTAATTCCCAGCGCGCTCATTGGGGTTGTGGCTTATGGCCTAGTCATGGGGCAGGCCGAACAGATCAAACCACCTGATGGATATGTGTTTGAGCGCCTGCCGGTTATCAGTGGGATTTACCGGCTTCCGCGATCCAGCAGTCGATACAGCACAAGCTGGGTTGGTCCCAATGTAATTCAGTGCGGTGGTGTCGGCTACTACGTCTTCGACTACAGCAACTGTGGCCGCCGTGAAGCACTTGATGGGCGTGAGGTGGAGGTCTTGCAAGTAATCATGCCAACCAGCCACGGGCCTTCTCCATACGTCATGCAAATTTCGGTGGATGGACAGAAGTACTACGAAAAAAGTGACGCGCAACTTCGTGAGCTGTGGATATCCGGTACATCCTCAGGCGCATTCAATGTGGGATGGATTGTGTTTTTAGTGGTGCATACAGCACAACTGATCTATTTGGATCGTCGCCTCAACAAAATCAAGGCGGAGCCAACATGACCAGTACAACAATTTTCCCAGTAGAAACGATGTCTCCTGCGTCCTCTCCATTAAACCAATCCGAAGGAAATCTTATGAGCGATGAGGTACTGAAATCATGTACGAAATAACTATGAATAAGGCCAAGCGATGGCTTCTTTACATGTTAGTAGCTTTCTTGGCGGGAGCGTTGGTCACAGCGCTTGTAGAGGTTTTTTTGTGGGTAGCTTTATTTAATTTTTTTCCTGACGAACCCGACGATTCGGGCTTTGGAGGGACGGGGATAGTTGCTCTTCTAGTCGTCGCCGCATGTATTGGGGTGCCCTTGTTCTCGACAGTCGCCTATTTTTTTAGAAACGTCTCTACAAAAAAAGGAAATTTAAATGACGACTAACGTCAACCTATCTCTGTATTTTCCGGGTCCACTTCATACAACTGATTTACCTAAATCGTCATATCAACAAGTCAAAGAAGAGGCAATGACCAATACGCCATGAGGTTTCTGTCCCTAAAGCATTCAAGCGCCATCTCGTCGTCTAATCTGCCCCGTCGTGTTTGCCTACACAAAGGATTCTGATCATGAGTTCACTCCCGCTCAACCCGAAAATATCGCCTAAGCGACTTTGCATGATGTGCCTGACGCTTCTAGTAATACCAAACGTCGTGGCATTCGTATCTCTCTGCCTTCTCTCTCCAGCAGCTACCACTACAGTTCTAACCCACCTAACCAACTTCAGCGTATCACCTGAGATGCTCACTGCTGCTCTGTTGGTCGTTGGAACAAGCGTTTTTGTTTATCTGGCCATCGCCGTACTAAGCAAAAGAAGTCCAACGCTGGCTGACATAGTCGCGATTGAGCTATCTCAGGCGCTCTCCTTTTTTGTGTCAATTGCCGCGTTAATTCATAACCCGCAAGAAGAATTTTGCAAGACCAACTCCACAGAGTCTGCACTTGCGAAAGCTTTCCAACTTGATAGTTGCAGCTTAACCATCGACTTTTGGATGCAACTTGGCACGTGTGGCCTTGTGTCCGCAGTTTCTTTTGTTCTGATCCTGCGAATTAGTCGCTCGATCATTCGTACTCTTTTGAACTAACACAGGGGGCCACATGGGCGCACTTCTAGCGACAGAACAACAACGAATCGACAGCATTCTTCATAACACCCCAGGCACGATTGTTGTAGCAAACAATCCAACAGCCTCCGCCAACCACAATATGGCCTTTGAGTGGACTTGGTTTGGGCAGTCTGTTGTAAAGAGATATGAGGAATTCATAACCACGGAGTCCATACGGCAAGGCGTTGACCCAAATTGGGTTAAAGCAATTGTTTATATGGAAAACTCTCATGGGTATTACGATGCTGCACTTTTTGGGCTCCAGAAAACAATACGGCCCATGAATATTGATAAAACCATCTGGGCGGGACTGCTGCCACCAGGCGGTTCGTTCTCAAATGACTACGACAACATCAGAGCAGGTATAACTTTAATAAAGCGGTTGAATGATCGGATTGATCAACCCGACTTGCAGAAGGTGGCAACTCTCTATAACGCGACAGCGCGAGACAAAGTTGCTGATTATGGTGCTCGCGTCAACTCCATATCAGCCGAGAGGGTCTGGGAAAGCACACCAAACTACAGTGATCTGAAATATGTCAACAACGCCAACGGAGAGCTGCGCGCCGTTGAAGTGACATATAAAGATGGTTCTCGAAGTGTATTTTCTAAGGAGTGGCCTGGACCAACGGGCGAAATGAGAGAGGTGGGCCCCTCAACTACTGGACCGGGGTACTACTACAACAACTGGAATGTTATTGAAAGCAGGTACAGCGCAGAAGGGCAATATTTGGGGGGCACGTGCTACGCACCAGGAATTAACCCAAAAGGTGTTTTTAATGAAGCAAGCGGTCCGCGCGTAACTTTCGATGCAACTGGACAGATAGTCGGGCTTCACGACGCGGTAGGATTTTCTATAGCGAGTGGCGCAACCGCTACCAACAATGCCGCGACCGGCGAGTACCGCTTGGTGCTGCCTAACGAAGATGGTGGACAAGATGTATATAGCCGTACCTTTGAAGAATATGGCTTCAGCAGCAAGGGCTACGCCATCAAACAAAGCAGTACCGACGGCCAGGGAAAAATTACCTATGACTTCACCGGCTACCAGGCCAATCTGGCGGCTGATATCAACCCTGTCTCTGTGACGGAGCAACTGGCTGGCGTAGAGACTAGCAGTTTCTATGGCAGCGACGGAGCTCTGACCGGACGCAGCAAAACCCTGAACGATGCAGGCGGCATGCCAACCAGCGACAGCCTGGCCAATACGCTTCAAAGCCTGCGCGATGCCGCGGGAGACCTCGACAAGGCGGTGCTGGACGCGGCGGAGTTGCGAACCTTGACCGGATCGCAGGCCGAAGGTGAAGCCTGGGGCGGTGCTCGCTTGCTGACGCTAGGCGACAGCACGCTGGGTGACTACTACCGCCATCACCAGGACATCCAGACCGGCGCCACCATCCCTCTGCTGCTCGATGACCCCCAAACCCAGGGCCTGAACTTGCTGGGTGGGTTTGACCTTGGCAACGGTGCAAGCGTGTTGGACAGTAGCGGCGATATACCGGACAGTTGGAACTACATGCACACCTCCCCCAGCGGCATCGACTACAACGATTGGGACTATGACGCCAGCGCGGTCGACTATGTGAGCTATGGCTACGACACCAACGCCTATAGCTACAGCAGCTATACCTATGACAGTTATGACTACAGCGCCTACAACTATGGGAGCTACGACTATGGCTGGAGCAGTTGGTGGCCCGTTGCGCTCGATTTGGATGCTGACGGTATTGAACTGGTGACACAGGCAGACAGCCATGCCTGGTACGACGTCCAGGGTGATGGTTACCGGCGCAACATCGGCTGGGTAGGCAGCGACGATGCGCTGCTGGCCATCGACGACAACCATGACGGCAAGATCAGCGATGCCCGGGAGCTGTCGTTTGCGATGTGGACGGCCGATCCGAACGACACCGATTTACAGGCCATCAACACCCTCTTTGATACCAACCATGACCAGAAGCTTGATGCACAGGATGCCCGCTTTTCCGACCTGAGAAGCTGGCAGGACAAAAATGGCGACGGCGTGAGTGATGCGGGCGAGCTCAAGACCCTGGCCGAAGCCGGCATCAGGAGCATCGGCCTGAGCGTAGCCAAGACCGACTGGAACAGTGGCGGCAATCGGGTGGCCGGTTTTGCGACATATGAAAAAGCTGACGGTACACGCGGCTGGGCGGCCGATGTGGGGCTGGGCTACGACACCCAGGGCTGGAAGGCCAGCGTCGAGAGCAACCTGGTGCGCATGACCGAAAGCGGTGGCCTGGTCTATGGCATTGCACGAAGCAATGCGCTGAACCTGGACCTGGGCGCCCAGGGCCTGGACGGGGCCATAGGCGGCGCCAGCAGCGACACGCTGCTGGCGGGCAGCAAGAAGGCTGTGCTGCTTGAAGGCGGTGCGGGCGACGACAAACTTACCGGCGGAACGGGCGATGACTGGCTGGCTGGAGACGCCGGCGCAGACACCCTGTCGGGCGGCGATGGCGATGACACCTTGCTGATTGATGCACAGGATGCACAAGCCAACCTCAATGGAGGGGCGGGGTTTGACATAGCGGTAGTGACCGGAAACACTGCCGTGTCGCTGGATTTGGGAGCCTCTGCCCTTGAAGCGGCGATAGGCGGCGCGGGCAACGACAACCTGCGTACCAGCGGCGCAAACCGGGTGATTCTGGCCGGCGGTGCAGGCAGCGACAGCCTGTCTGGCAGTGTGGCCGGTGACTTGCTATATGGGGGCACGGGAGACGATGTGCTCAAAGGCGGACGAGGCAACGATATATATGTTTTCAACCGTGGCGATGGCGCCGACACGATTACGGATGCAGCCACAACGACGGCCACAACCATCACCACACGGTTCGAGTATTACCTAGTGCCCGTTCTGGCAGGGCCGGTCATTGGAAATGCCAGCTACCAACAGACCCTTGACCAAGCGGTTAGCACCCTTAGTAACTGGACGGAGCCTGTCGGCAGCTCGCTTTATTCTCAAGCTCTCTCAATGGTCTTAGGTTCCGGCAGCTATTGGCAGTACAGCACGGCTGTCCGGACGATACAAACATCAAGCACCGCAGAGGTCGAGGTAGATGCGGGCCAGGATATTTTGCGCTTTGGTGCAGGCATCGGACAGGAAGACCTGATGCTAACTACCAGCGGCGCCGATCGGATTTTCAGTATTTCCAATAACGGTGTAGTGAACAGCGACCGAATCACCTTGAAAAATCAGACCAACAGCAAAGCGCGCATCGAGTATGTGGAATTTTCCGATGGACAGAAGTACGCCATGGAAGACCTGATTTTTGGCACTGCTGGTTCGGATGTATTGACTGGCACGGTGATGGCCAATGTGATGAATGGTGGTGCAGGCAGCGATACTCTACGCGGTGGTGCGGGTAACGATGTTTACGTGGTCGACAATGCGGGTGACGCTCCGCTAGAGAATGTCTTTGAGGGAATCGATACGGTTCTTTCCAGTATCAGCTTTGGTTTGGGTTCCAATATCGAAGATCTGGTCCTGACCGGTACTGCCGCCATCGACGGCAGCGGCAACAACCAGAATAACGTGATCACGGGAAATAGCGCGGCCAATACGATTGATGGCGGCGCGGGCAATGACAGCCTGGATGGCGGAATGGGTGATGACCGTTATCGTTTCAATTTGGGCGGGGGGCAGGATACGGTGACCGGTTCCAGCGGCAGCGATCGCATTGTCTTCGGCCCAGGCATTAACGCAAGCCAGATCACCGCCAGCATGGTCAACGGCCAGGTCAAGTTGACAGTAAGTACCGGCGACAGCGTGAGCTTTGCCGCCCCGGCCTTTAACAGCTACGCCATCGAACAATTCGAGTTTGCCGACGGCAGCGTCAAGGACGCGGCCTGGCTCAATGGCCTGCTCAACACCGCGCCCACGGGCGTCAACAAAACTCTGAGCCTCAACGAAGACGGCAGCTATGCCATCACGGCCGTTGACCTGGGGTTCAGCGATGCCACACCGGGCGACAGCCTGAGTGGCGTGTGCATTGACAGCCTTCCTGGCGCCGGCAGCTTGAAACTGAATGGCACGGCTGTCACGGCGGCGCAAGTCATCAGTGCGGCCGACCTGGCCGCCGGCCGGCTGGTGTTCAGCCCGGCTGCCAATGCCAATGGCGGCAACTACACCAGCCTGGCTTTCTCGGTCAAGGACCAATATGGTGCGTTTGACGCGGTACCCAATACGTTGACGTTCAACGTCGCACCGGTCAACGATGCACCTGTTCTTAGCGGCGCTAAAGCCGTACTGGCGGCCGGAACCGAGGACACGGCCTACACCATCACGCAAACCAGCCTGCTGGCCGGATTCAGCGATGTGGAGGGTAGCACCCTGTCAGTCGTCAACCTGAGCGCCAGCAACGGCACGCTGTCGGCCTTCAACGCCGCCACCGGCAGCTGGACCTTCACGCCGAACGCCAACTACAACGGTACGGTGAATCTCAGCTATGGCGTCAGTGACGGCGCGGCCATCACGCCAGTCACGCAGAGTTTTGCGCTTGCTGCGGTCAACGATGCCCCCACGGGAGGGGCAACGATCAGCGGCACACCCACCCAAAACCAGACTTTGACGGCGGCCAATACGCTGGCCGACGTAGACGGCCTGGGCGCGATCAGCTACCAATGGCTGGCGGGTGGCGCAGCCATCGCGGGGGCGACCAGCGCCAGCTTGGTACTGACCCAAGCCCAGGTCGGCAAGGCCATCAGCGTCAGGGCCGGTTACACCGACCAGAAGGGAACAGCGGAAAGCGTGACCAGCGCAAGCACCGCAGCGGTCGCCAATGTTAACGACGCACCCACGGGGGCTGTGACCATCAGCGGCGTGGCCAGCCAGAACCAGATCCTGACCGCCGGCCATACGCTGATGGACGCGGATGGCCTGGGTACGGTGAGCTATCAATGGTTGGCCAATGGTGCGGTGATCGCGGGGGCTACCGCCTCTTCCCTGGCTTTGACGCAAGCCCATGTTGGCAAAGCCATCAGCGTGAGGGCCGGCTATACCGACGGCTTTGGTGCGGCAGAAAGCATGATGAGTGCGGCCACAACGGCGGTGGCTAATGTCAACGACGCCCCTACCGGCACCGTCAGCCTGCAGCGTACAGGCACGGCCGTCACGGTGGCCACCGTGCTCAAGCAAGGCGAGGTGTTGTCGGCCACCCATACGCTGGCTGATGCGGATGGTTTGGGCACGGTGGTTTACCAATGGCTGGCCAACGGCGTCGCCATCGCTGGAGCCACCGGCGCCACGCTCACCTTGAGCCAGGCCCAGGTCGGCAGGGCCATCAGCGTCAAGGCCTCTTATACCGATGCGATGGGAAGCGCGGAAAGCGTGACCAGCGCGGCCACTTCAGCCGTGGCCAATGTCAACGATGCGCCGACGGGTACCGTCAGCCTGCAGCGAGCGGGCATAGCCGTCACGGCTGCCACCACACTCAAGCAAGGCGAAGTGCTGTCCGCCGTCCATACGCTGGCTGATGCGGATGGCCTGGGAGCGGTGGCTTACCAATGGTTGGCCAATGGTGTCGCCATTGCGGGAGCCACTGGGGCCACTCTCACCCTGGGCCAAGCCCAGGTCGGTAAAACCATCAGCGTGAAGGCCAGCTATACCGATGGTTTTGGCGCGGCGGAAAGCATGACGAGTGCAGTCACGGCGGCGGTCGCCAACGTCAACGATGCCCCCGCCGGGGCGGTGACCCTCAGCGGCAACGCCATCCAGAACCAGACCCTGACTGCCGGCAACACCCTGACTGACGCCGACGGCATGGGCGTCGTGAGCTACCAGTGGCTGGCCAATGGCTACGCCATTGCGGGCGCCACCGGCACTACGCTTACGCTGGGCCAAGCCCAGGCCGGCAAGGCAATCAGTGTGAAGGCCAGCTATACCGACGGCTTTGGCACAGCGGAAAGCATCAGCTCGGCCACCGTGGCGGTGGGGAATGTCAACGATGCCCCGACAGGCGCCGTCACCATTGGGGGCTGGACCGTGCAAAACCAGACCTTGTACATCACCAGCACCCTGGCGGACATCGATGGCTTGGGGCCCTTGCGTTACCAGTGGCTGGCCGATGGCGTTGCGATTGCCGGCGCAACCTACGCGGTGCTCAGGCTGGAGCAGGCCCAGGCCGGCAAAGCTCTCAGCGTCAAAGTCAGCTACACCGATGGCTTTGGTACGGCCGAAAGTGTCATGAGCGCAGCCACCGGCAAGATCACGAATGAGAATGACGCCCCTACCGGTTCCATCCGCCTGTTGCGCAATGGCGTGCTCGACAATCCCAATGCCGCCACCGTTCGAGAAGGCGACATACTGACCATCGCCAGCACGCTGGCCGATGCCGATGGCCTGGGCGCCTTGAGCTATCAATGGCAACGTTACAACGGAACCTACTGGACCGCTATGGATGGCGCCACCGCCGACAGTTTCACGGTGACCGCTTCCGAGGCTTACCAAGGCGTGCGCTTGGCTGTTACGTACACCGACGGCTTTGGCACCAAGGAGAGCATGGCCAGCGCAAGCACCGCGTGGATCAACTGGCTGACCGGCACCGCCGGGGCCGATACGCTGGCAGGTACCGCGGGCATTGACATTCTCCAGGGCGGAGCCGGTGACGACCGCTACACCATCAACAACGCGAAGGACCTGGTTGATGAGCAGTTCGGCCAGGGCCTTGATACCGTCACCAGCTCGGTGGACTACACCATCAGGGCCTTTGTCGAAAACCTCGTCTTGGCGGGCGCAGCCCTCAAGGGTACGGGCAACGCGCTGGGCAATACCCTCACCGGCAACAGCAGCAACAACCAGCTGACGGGCGGTTTCGGTGCGGACACGCTGATCGGTGGGGACGGGGACGACATGATGGACGGCACGGCTGTGGATGATGCCTCTGCGGTGTGGATGACAGTGACGAGTGACAGCAGTGCGGTCTATACCGTTTACGGTGGTGCTGCCACTTCTCTTGCGCTGACAAACAGCGTTGTTCCCGGCGTCGCGGCGGGCCAGACTTTGAGGTTCCAGGGCGGCATCAGTGGTTCGGCAAAGATCTACGTCACGCCGGGTAGCGATGTAGACCTTACCGGAGTGGCCGTCAACGGGGGTAGCGTCTACCTGAGCGGGAATTTCACCGACTATTGTCAGACGGTTGACCAGACTATGGGCATTTACACCTTCAGCCGTGAGACGGCAGACGGATTCAGTGAGTGTCTGGCGATGCAGGTATTCAACTCGGATTCATTGCTGTACTTTGCCGATGGTGGTGTTGTGCTCAATAGCAGCGATAGCCGTCTGGTGTCCGTGATCAACAACATGAACCCTTACGTTGGTGGCTACATGGATCCTTACATGAATTCCTACATGGACGGCTACGTGGACCCTTACGCTATGTACTTCTCTTCAAGCACCCGTGTATTTCAGCCCATCCGGCCAGACTGGCTGACAGGCGGACCGCAAGCCTGGCCCGACGGCATCGCTGTGATCGGCCAGGGCGCGGACCGTCTGGTGGGCGGTTTGGGTGACGATTCATATTTTGTCGATGAGGCGGACGATGTAGTGCTCGAAAACCCTGGTGAAGGCACCGACAGCGTGCGGGCCGGCATCAGCTACACACTGACAGCCAATGTCGAAAACCTCACCTTGACGGGCAGCGCCGCCATCAACGCGACGGGTAATTCCCTGGCCAATGTGCTGGCTGGAAATACCGGCAACAACATCCTGGCGGGTGGCGCGGGCAGCGACAGCTACCTGGCTTACCGTGGCATGGGCCAGGACCGGATCGTCGACAATGATGCGACGCAGGGCAATACGGATGTGCTGTCTTTCGGCGCCGGCGTCGCGAGCAACCAGCTGTGGTTCC
>Ga0102592_1000581_pt1 | contig 57280 bp, 57 predicted proteins | sample AraplaCol_mMF_r2_FD_76861 | JGI IMG/M metagenome (GOLD analysis project Ga0102592, IMG submission 76861) | Arabidopsis root microbial communities from North Carolina, USA - plate scrape MF_Col_mMF_r2 (SPADES assembly) (version 2) | ecosystem: Host-associated > Plants > Roots > Endosphere...
GCGCCCTCTGGATCGCCGCGGGGATCTGGTGCTCCAGATCGCCGGGGATCAGCCGCTCCAGCAGGGTTTCCTGCTCGGCCATCTATCCCCCGCGCTTCAGCGCATCGGTCGCCGGGCGGCCGACCGGCGGGGTGTCGGTCTTCGGCATCCGTGCCTCGAGCTGGGTCAGCCAGGTCGCGACATGGTCGCCGATGCTCACCTGCGGGTTGGACGGCGGCACGCGCGCGGCGCTTTCCCAGTCGCCGATCATCATCCGCGCCTCATCCGACGCCTTTTCGAGCGGCTGGTTCTTGCGCAGCGCATGGTTGATCATCGCGTCGCCGAAGAAGGTCCAGTCATTGTCCGCCTGGCATCCGAACGAGGTGCGATCGGAGGAGGCGGCGGTGAACAGCGCGGTGTCGGGGCTGGAGAGCGGGCTGACGAAGATGCCGGAATAGCAGGCCGACAGGATCAGCACGCGGTTCTTGATGCCCAGCTCGTCGAGCAGCGTCTCGAGCCGCTTCGGGCTCAATATGCCAAAACCCTCGTCGCCGTCATGATAGGCGATGCCCACCTGGGCGCCATGGCTGGTGGTGTAGAGGACGAGGACGTCCTGCTCCTTGTCCATCACCTCGGCGATGCGCGCGAGCGCGAGGGTCAGGCTGGTCAGAGATCCGTTCGGCAGCTCGCTTGGCAGGGTGCCGGCGCTGCCGGCTAGGACGACGGTGCGGCCGGCAGCATCGAAGCGGCGGGCCAGCACCTTGCCGGCCTCGCGCGCCTCGCGTCCGAACACCGGATCGCTGTCGAGCGCGACCGAGATCACATAGGCATCGACCAGCGTCTTGCGCTGCGGCTGGAGCGCGTTGAGCGCGACGTTGAGCTTGCGGCTGTCGGCCAGCATTGCCCTGGCGGAGCGTCCGCGCTGCAGCTCGGGGCCCGGATCGAGCCCCTCGATGCCATCGGTTCCCGAGACCATCCCCGGCCAGCCCGCCTTGTGCTCCGGCGCCTTGTACTGGGCGGCGGCCGGTGTGATGGCGAGCGCGGCAACCGCCGCAAGCATGGCGAACGCGATACGCATGGGCAGGCCAGAACCCCCGGAATTAGTTAACGCCTCACTCTCGCGGGTGCGGGAGCGGTGTCAAGCCATCTGGGGAGCGCCGGGCCTCAATGCCAGATGGCGGTGAGCGGATAGAGCAGGATCAGCCAGACCAGGCAGCCGATCACCACGGTCCGATTGCGCACCGCGATGGCGAGCAGCGAGACCGGGAAGAACGACCAGGTCAGCACCAGTACCCGGAAGGTGAACATGCCTTTGGTCCCAGCCAGCGCGATGGTCGTGGCCATCAGCGCGACATTGCAGAGCAGCACTGCGGCCAGCACCTTGCGCCGGTGCCGGTCGAAATAGAGGTCGAGATCGCCCCATTCCCCGGGATCGTCGGGGAAGATCAGCGAGGCGGCGACATAATAGACGGCGGTCACCAGGAAGCCGCCGAACATCACCGCCCAGTTGAGCGGCAGCAGCTCGCGCAGCGCCCAGCCATACATCCAGAAGGACACGACGTCGCACGAGACGAAGACGCCGAGCGCGATGGTTGCCCAGCCGATCCGCACCTTGTGGCTGGCCTTGAGCGCACGGGAGAGCCCGCTCAGCCCCTCGGCAAGGGCGAGGCCGAGCAACAGGCCGAAAAAGCTGAAGATGAATTCGAACGCGCTCATGCGGTGCCCCCTGACCCCAGCACTCGCGTGGTTGGAGCGAGGGTGTCAAGCACGTCTGCATGTAAAGCGACACTTGACGCTTTACCTTGCGTGCCATATTTTCGATGCGTGCAGATCGAGTCCATTCGGCACAAGGCGCTCCGCGGCTTCGTCGAGACGGGCAAGCCAAAGGGGCTGAACGCGAATGTCGCCGAGCGGCTTTTGCGGATGATCGCCTATCTGGTCGCGATCGGAAGTGCCGAGGAGCTCTACATCCCGCCGAACTGGGGTGCGCATCTGCTCACCGGCGACCGCGCAGGCACCTGGTCGCTGACCGTGACGAAGAACTGGCGAATGACCTTCCGGATCACGGAAGAAGGCATGATCGCCGACATGGACCTGGAGGATTATCACTGATGGCCATCACCGTTGCACCCGTCTTCGCTGTCCATCCCGGCGAATGGCTGCGCCACGAGATCGTCGACGCCAACGGGCTCGGGGTAACCGAGGTCGCGGCGCATCTGGGTGTCACGCGTCAGGCGATGAGCGCGCTGCTCAATGGCCGCGCGGGTCTATCCGCCGAAATGGCGATCCGTTTCGAGAAGGCCTTCGGGGTGAAGGCCGATACGCTGCTCCGTATGCAGGGCGCGCACGAGCTGGCGAATGCGCGCGCGGGTGCCGACGCGATCAAGGTGGAGCGGTACGGGAAGGCGGCTTAGCTTCTGGGCGCGAGGAGCGCGGCCCGGGTGGAGGCAAGCAGATAGAGGACGAGCATGCTCGATGGGGCCACCTGATCGGAAGAGAAGATGCCCGCCAGCCAGACAGCGGTGCCACCCAGCATTGCGGCGGCGAATATCAGCGTGACCGCCCAGGACCGTCGCGGCCTGGCGGCGTCCCATTGGGTGAGCGGGACAGGCAACTGACCGAAGAACCGGGTGATGCCGAACCCGGCGAGCAGCAGGATCGGCGTGAGCAGTATGAGCGAGACGTAGAGCCCGAAGATCGGAATCGCGATCGAGTCCGCGCAGGCGGGGAAATACAAGCGCTGCTGGTCGGCGGTGAGACCGCTGACCATACCGGCAGTCATCAATGCGAGCGCGATCAGCCCCATTCCCAGGAACATCCAACGCCGCGAGGGCGTGCGCAGCCAGGGCTTGCCGGCCGGCACCGTAGCACGGAGCGCGGCAGCGATGGCCAGGCCGGTCGCTCCGGCAAATGCCAGTGTCGTGCCGGCATTCATCAGCGCATAGTGCCAGCCGAACAATGCGGCGTAGCGATCCATTCCCGCCGGATGGAGCTCGCCCGCCCCGCACAACTGGCCCCAGATCGCCTCCGCGCGCGCATAGGCTATGGTGTAGACGGGCAGCGTCCGACCGGTTGCGATGAGCGCGATGCCAGCTGCGATGAGCGTCGCGCAGCCGGCGGCGGTCAGGACAAATCCGGTCGTCTTCTGCGATATCGAACGAGAAGGCTGCACCCGCGCACTCCATCTGGGCGCGGACAATCTGCCGCAGCGGCGTCCCTGGTCAAATGGAATTGATGTGCAGCCGATATGCAACGGCCGCGCCGGGAAGCCCGTGCGCGGCCGCTGAAAGCTGGATCAATACACCCGCTTCTTCGGCTTGATGTACTCGATCTCGTCGGTGAGCGTGTAGTCGTGGACCGGGCGGTAATCGATCTCGGTCTTGCCGCCCTTGCCGCCCCAGCCTTCGAAGGTGGCGACGGTGTGCTTCATCCAGTTCTTGTCGTCGCGCTCGGGGAAGTCCTCGTGCATGTGCGCGCCGCGGCTTTCCTTGCGGTTGGCGGCGCACTCGATGGTGACGACGGCCTGGCCGATCAGGTTGTCGAGCTCGAGCGTCTCGACCAGATCGGTGTTCCAGATCAGCGAGCGGTCCTGGATGCCGACATCCTGGAAGCCCTTATAGACTTCGCCCATGTGCTTCACGCCCTCGGCGAGCAGCGCGCTGTCGCGGAACACGGCGCAGTGGCGCTGCATCGTCTTCTGCATGTCGGCACGGATCTGCGCGGTGGGCTTCTCGCCCTTGGCGTTACGGAAATGGTCGAGGCGGCTCAGCGCGAACTCTTCCGAGCCCTTGGGCAGCTCGTTGTGCTTCATGCCGGGCTTGAGCAGCTCCTTGAGGCGGAGGCCGGTCGCGCGGCCGAACACCACGAGGTCGATCAGCGAGTTGGAGCCGAGGCGGTTGGCGCCGTGGACCGACACGCAGGCCGCTTCGCCGACCGCGAACAGGCCGGGGACGACCGAGTCCGGATCGCCGTCCTTATTGCGGACGACTTCGCCGTGATAATTGGTCGGGATGCCGCCCATATTATAGTGGACGGTCGGGACCACCGGCAGCGGCTGGCGGGTCAGGTCGACATTGGCGAAGATCTTGCCGGTCTCGGTGATGCCCGGCAGGCGCTCGTGCAGCACCTTGGGATCGATGTGGTTGAGGTGAAGGAAGATATGGTCCTTCTCCTTGCCGACGCCGCGGCCCTCGCGGATCTCCATCGCCATCGAGCGCGCGACGACGTCACGGCTGGCGAGGTCCTTGGCCGAAGGCGCGTAGCGCTCCATGAAGCGCTCGCCCTCGGAGTTGGTCAGATAGCCGCCCTCGCCGCGCGCGCCCTCGGTGATGAGGACGCCGGCGCCGTAGATGCCGGTCGGGTGGAACTGGACGAACTCCATGTCCTGCAGCGCGATGCCCGCGCGCAGCGCCATGCCGTTGCCGTCGCCGGTGCAGGTGTGCGCCGAGGTCGCCGACTGGTAGACGCGGCCGCCGCCGCCGGTTGCCAGCACGACTGCGTGGCTGCGGAAGCGGTGGATCGAGCCGTCTTCCATGCACAGCGCGATCACGCCGCGGCAGGCGCCGTCTTCCATGATCAGGTCGAGCGCGAAATATTCGACGTAGAAGTCGGCGTCATACTTCAGGCTCTGCTGGTAGAGCGCATGGAGCATGGCGTGGCCGGTACGGTCCGCCGCGGCGCAGGTGCGCTGCACGGGCGGGCCTTCGCCCATGTTCTGCATGTGGCCGCCGAACGGACGCTGGTAGATCGTGCCATTGTCGTTGCGGCTGAACGGCACGCCGGCATGCTCGAGCTCATAGACCGCGGCTGGAGCCTCGCGGACCATATACTCGATCGCGTCCTGGTCGCCGAGCCAGTCCGAGCCCTTGACGGTGTCGAACATGTGCCACTGCCAGTGATCGGGCGTGTTGTTGCCGAGGCTCGCCGCGATGCCGCCCTGGGCGGCGACGGTGTGCGAGCGGGTGGGGAACACCTTGGTGATGCAGGCGGTCTTCAGCCCGGCCTCGGCGCAGCCCATGGTGGCGCGCAGGCCCGAACCGCCGGCACCGACGACGACGGCGTCATAGGTGTGGTCGATGATCTTGTACGCGGACATCAGAGCGCGGCTCCCGCCGTGAAGGCGATCTTGAGGATCGAGAAGATGGCGGTCGTGCCGGCCGCCAGCGTGAAGAAGTTGAGCAGGATCATCAGCACGATGTGCGTCTCGTCATGCTGATAGTCCTCGATCACCACCTGCAGGCCGAGGCGGAAGTGATAGAAGGTGCTGAGGACGAGCAGGAGCAGCGGCACCGCGACCTGGGTCTGGCCGATCCAGTGGCGGGCGGTCTCGAAGTCATAGGCCGGCAGCAGCGCGACGCTGACGACGAACCAGACCATCAGGACCAGGTTGGCGCCGGCGGTGAGGCGCTGGTGCCACCAGTGATGCGTGCCTTCCTTGGCGGGGCCGAGGCCGCGGACGCGGCCGATGCTGGTGCCGTTACCCATTGCTCTTCCCCCAGATGATGAAGGCCCAGAAGGCCGCGGTGAGGATCACGGCGGCGACATAGGTCAGCGTCGCCGTGGTCTTGTTGGCCTTGAGCTCGAAATTGGCGCCCTGGTCGAGGAACAGGTGGCGGATGCCCGAGCTCATGTGCTGGAAGAAGGACAGGGTCAGGCCGATGCCGAAGACGTAGCCGACCACGTTCAGCGCGCCGGACTGCACCGTGAAGACGTCGAGGAACAGCGCGTACGCCGCCGGGCCCGATGCCAGCGCGACCAGCCACCAGACGAACAGGATCGTCCCCACGGTCGCCATGCCGCTGCCGGTGACGCGATGGGTGATGGAGGCGGCCATCGAGGGCCCCCACTTCCAGATCGATAGATGCGGCGACGTGGGTCGCGCCGTGTTGCGCACATTGGCCAAGATGATGTCCTTCCTCGGTCGGTGCCCGTCTCCTTAGTCCGCGCGCGGCGGGATGCAAGCTGGCACGCGCAACCAGTGCATGCCGGGCGCCGTTGACTAACTCGGCCTTAACCAGTTCGCCCGCATAGGCAGGGCAAGTGGCCATTCGTCCGATGGCCGCACAGGGGACTTTGTCGTGACCAACGCCGTTTCGCCTCAGGATCTGCCGGAGCCCGGCACCGTGGCCGCCCGCATCGATGTGCGTGCGCGCCTGCGCATCTTCGATTTCGAGGGCTCGCTGGCCGCATCGGGCCGCGCCGCCTGGGAAGCGCTGGAGCCGGAAATCCGTGCGGTCTCCGAGGCCTATTGGCAGCAATGGCTGCGCTGCTTCGCCGACGAGCGCAACTGGGCGCCCGACGACACGCAGAAGATGATCGATGTCGGCGTGGTCTTCCTCAAGAATCGCTTCCTCGAGACCGAGGGCCGCGCCTGGATCGAATCGATCGAGCGCTCGGTCGCCGCCGCCTATGCCTCGGACGTGCCGCCGATGGCGCTGCTGTCGATGATCAGCGCGAGCGACCGGGCGGCGCTCGAGATCCTGATCCGCCGCATGGGCACCGAGGATGCGCGACTCGCCGGGCTGATCGACACGCTGATGCGCCTCTCGGCGCTCGAGGGCGACATCACCGTCGAGATCTACAACATGTACCGCGAGCACAGCGCCCAGGCGGCGCGCGACCGGCTCGCCGAGGATTTCCGCGACTCGATCGGCGGCACCGTCCAGCGCGCCTCGCGCGAAGGCGAGCAGCTCCGCGTCCAGGCCAGCCACACCTCCGCTTCGGCGCGGGGCATGCTCGGCAAGGCGTCGGAAGTGGCCGCGGCGGCCGAGCAGTCGGCGGTTGCGATGCGCGAGGCGGCGCAGACCGCCGCCGGCCTGATCCGCGCGATCGAGGACGCCCGCATGGAAGTGGAAGCGGCGGCCGGCATCGCCACCCGCGCTTCGTCGCAGGCGACCGACGCGGTGGGCATGAGCGAGGCGCTCTCCGACCACGCCAAGTCGATCGAATCGATCCTCGGCCTGATCCGCGACATTGCCGGCCAGACCAACCTGCTCGCGCTCAATGCGACGATCGAAGCCGCTCGTGCGGGTGACGCCGGCCGCGGCTTCGCGGTGGTCGCGCAGGAAGTGAAGAGCCTCGCCAACCAGACCGCCCGCGCCACCGACGACATCGCCGCCAAGATCGCCGCGATCCAGTCTGCGACCAAGAGCACGGTCGAGACCAATGCCTCGATCCGCTCGACGGTGACCGAGGTGCAGGAAAGCGCCAACCGCATCCGCGTCGCGATGGAAGTCCAGGCGCAGACGGTGACGGCGATCACCGCGGCAGTCGACGAGACGGCGCTCGCCGCCGACTCGATGTCCGCCACGATCGGCGCGATCCGCGAGGATACCGAGGCGGTGGCGAGCGAGATCGACCGGGTCGGCCAGGGCTTTGCCGCGCTTGAAGGACAGCTGGGAAGCTTGAAGGGCAGCGCCAGCGATTTCATCGCCAAGGTCGCGGCCTGAGGGGGAGAGGCAGGATGGTTGCAACGCGTGAGCCCGGCCGCTGGAGCGGCGGCACGCGGACGGTGGAAGATCACCGCCGCGAATATGACTGGGACGGCGCGGTCGAACCCGCCTGCCGCGAGATCGTCGCGCTGATCGGCCACCGCCAGCGCGCGATCGCCGAGGGGTTCTGGAACCACTTCAAGGCGATGCCGGCCAGCCAGGCGATGCGCAAGACCTTCGACGATCCCGCGCTCTATGAAGCGCAGGTCGCGCATGGCGCGCGCTATGGCACGGTCAAGTTCGAGAAGCCGTTCAGCGAGGAATGGGTCGAGATGGTGTGCAGCTATGCCGCCCAGACCTATGCCGCGGGCATCCCGCTGCCGGCGGTGATCGCCGCCTTCTCCTTCGCGCATAGCGAGACGATGCGCGCGCTGCGCGAGGCGCTGCCGGGCGATGCCGAGAAGCTCGGCCGGCTCTGCGACGTCGTCCAGCGCATGGCGATGGCCGAGGCCGATCTGATGGCCGGCCATCTCGGCGCCCGCGACGCGGCCTATGCCGATCAGGCGCGCCGCGACCGGTCGCTGCAGTTCAAGGCGAGCATCGCCGAATCGATCGAGGGGGCCACCGGCCTCGCCAACCGCATCCGGGTGCAGGCGCAGGGCGCCTCGGGCTCGGCGCGGGGCATGCTGGGCAAGGCATCGGAAGTCGCCGCGGCGGCCGAGCAGTCGGCGGTGGCGATGCGCGAGGCGGCGCAGACCGCCGCCGGCCTGATCCGCGCGATCGAGGACGCCCGCATGGAAGTGGAAGCGGCGGCCGGCATCGCCACCCGCGCCTCCAGCCAGGCGACTGACGCCGTCGGCATGAGCGAGGCGCTCAGCGATCACGCCAAGTCGATCGAATCGATCCTTGGCCTGATCCGCGACATTGCCGGCCAGACCAACCTGCTCGCGCTCAATGCGACGATCGAAGCCGCTCGTGCCGGTGACGCCGGCCGCGGCTTCGCGGTGGTCGCGCAGGAAGTGAAGAGCCTGGCCAACCAGACCGCCCGCGCCACCGACGACATCGCCGCCAAGATCGCCGCGATCCAGTCGGCGACGAAGAGCACGGTCGAGACCAATGCGTCGATCCGCTCGACGGTGACCGAGGTGCAGGAAAGCGCCAACCGCATCCGCGTCGCGATGGAAGTCCAGGCGCAGACGGTGACGGCGATCACCGCGGCAGTCGACGAGACGGCGCTCGCCGCCGACTCGATGTCCGCCACGATCGGCGCGATCCGCGAGGATACCAAGTCGGTCACCCACGAGATCGACACGCTCCAGAAGGACGTGGCCGAAGTCGACGACCGCCTCCACAAGCTGCGCACCGCGGCGGACAGCTTCTCGAGTAGCGTCGCGGCCTGACCCCAACGCCTCTTCCCTCGATCATCCTGAGTAGGGCTGAGCTTGTCGAAGCCCGTATCGAAGGATCCCATCCCTAGGGTCCTTCGATACGCCATTTCGACAAGCTCAATGGCTACTCAGGATAGCCGGACAATAGGGTGTCGGGGATGGATGACGTAGCGCAACGAAGGCGCTACGCAGGCGCATGGCCACCCATATCCTCCTCACCGGCGCAAGCCGCGGCATCGGTGCCGCGATCGCCGAGAGCTTCAAGCACGACAAGGTCCGCCTGATCGGCCAGGGCACCCGCAGCGGCATCCCCGCCGACTTCGCCGATCCCAAGGCGCCCGTCGCCCTGTGGAACAAGGCGCTCGACGCGCTCGATGGCCGGATCGACGTGCTGATTAACAATGCCGGCGTGTTCGAGACCAACCCGCTAGACATCGATCATGCGGACTGGGTGGCGAACTGGGAGCGGACGATGCGGGTGAACCTCACCGCTTCGGCCGAGCTCTGCCGCCTCGCCATCTGCCACTGGCAGGCCGAGGGCCGTCCGGGCCGCATCGTCAACATGGCCAGCCGCGCCGCCTATCGCGGCGACAGCCCGGCGCACTGGCATTATGCCGCGTCCAAGGCGGGCATGGTCGGCATGACCAAGAGCATCGCTCGCGGCTATGCCCGCCAGGGCATCCTCGCCTTCGCGATCTGCCCTGGCTTCACCATGACCGGCATGGCCGACGACTATCTCGCCAGCCGCGGCGGCGAGAAGCTGCTCGCCGATATCCCGCTCGGCCGGGTGGCCGATACCGATGAAGTGGCGGTCCTCGCCCGCTTCTGCGCGCTATCCGCGCCGCCCTCGATGACCGGGGCGGTGCTCGACATCAACGGAGCCAGCTATGTCCGATAGTCCGCCGCCCTATCAGCCGCCGCTCCGCGGCCGGTTGTCGGAGGTGATCCTGCGCGTGCTGGCGGCGATCGGCCTGCTCGCGGTGCTCGGCTTCGGGGCCTATCTGCTCGCGCTGACGACGGGCGAGCGCCGCGCGCCGGCGAAGGTGGAGGCGAAGGGCGCCAGGCAGGTCTTCGCTGTCGCCGCGGTCAATCCGCTCCACGGCACGAATCTCACCGAGATACTGATCGCCACCGACGGCTCGATCGCGCGCGGCGACGGGTCCTACAGCCGCGCCAGCGCCGACGAGCGCAACGTGATCCTGCTCGACAAGGCGAGCGGCGCGAACCGAAAGCTGCTGCCCGACAACATGCGCCAGATCATCGAGCGCATCTACCTGCCCGCGGCGGCGGGCGCGAGTTCGGATGAGAATGTCCAGCTGGTGGATGCCGCGGGCAACAAGGTCGATCCGCCGCTCGCTTATTATCTGCTGCGGGTCAGCGCCGCCGGCGGCAATGCCGAGGACGTGCTGGTCGGCGACCTCGCCAGCGGGCGCCAGGCCTTTGTCCTCACCGGTATCGACGGCGTCGACAAGGTCTGGATGCAGAGCTCGACGCGCGTCGCGTTGCTGCTGCGCCAGAACCGCAAGCTGGTCTATCGCGCGATCGACATTCCCACGCTCAAGGTCGTGGTCGCGCATCCCGTGGAGATTGATTGATGTCGAGCTGGAAGCTCATCCTGCCCTGTACCCGTGCCGAGGCCGAGGCGATCGACGCCAATGACGAAGCGGTGTTCGAGATCGTGCCGAGCCCGGTGCTGCTCACCAGCGAGGTGATCGCCGACGATCCGCTCGCCTGGCAGCTGGAAGCCTATTTCGAGAGCAAGCCCAACAGCGCCGCACTGTCCGCGGTGCAGGGGCTGGTGCCGAGCTCGAAGGGCGTGAAGGCGGTCGCCGAGAAGATCCGCGATGCCGATTGGGTGACGCTCAGCCAGGCCGGGATCGAGCCGGTCCATGCCGGGCGCTTCTATGTTCATACCGACACCAACAAGGGCAGGGTGCCGGTGGGCGCCAAGGCGTTCCGCATCGATGCCGGCCTCGCCTTCGGCACCGGCACGCACGAGACGACCTCGGGCTGCCTGCTCGCGCTCGACCGGCTCAAGGCCGAGGGCAAGCGCTTCGAGAATGTCGTCGACATCGGCACCGGCACCGGGCTGCTCGCCTTCGCCGCGCTCCATCTCTGGCCGCGCGCCTATGCCACCGCGTCGGACATCGATGCGCGCGCAGTCGACGTGACCGGCGACAATGCCGAGATCAACGGCATCCGGCTGGGCGGGCAGCAGGGCGAGCTGACGCTGGCCGCGGCGGCGGGCGTCGAGCATCCGCTGCTGATCGGCCGCGCGCCTTATGACCTGGTCATCGCCAATATCCTCGCCGGCCCGTTGGTCGAACTGGCCCCGAGCCTCGGCGCGGTGCTTGCCGAGGGTGGCACGCTGATCCTCGCCGGACTGCTCAAGAACCAGGTCGCGACGGTCGCTCAGGCCTATCGCCGACAGGGCCTCCGCCTCGTCCACCGCGCCGACCGCGGCGACTGGCCGACGCTGACGCTGGCCAAGCGCGTGCGCTACGGCACCGAGCGAGTGACCCGCCTCAGCCGCGGCAAGGGCGAGGCGCCCGGGTTCGGGAGCTGGTAGAAGGCGCTTCTTCCCCGATCCTTCGCTGCGCGTCGATTATCTCAAGAGTCAGGAGCTATGAGGTTCTGGCCGGAAGGCTCATCTAAATGTGGCGCCCTGCCTTTTTGCCCAGGCGATCGCATCGCGAAGATCGGAGTAGCGCCCTGCGACCTGATGTCCGTTCCTCAGGACATAGAAATCCGTAGTGCCCAAGAACGAAGTGTCGGTGACCCGAACGACTTCGTATTTATCCCTGCCACTATATAGCACTTCTACGATCGTTCTTTTCAGAGACATGCCGTATCTCCGTTGCCGCGTCTGATCACCTTTTTCCGTGATAATATATGCGATCCTCGCGAGATGCACGATACTTCGCGACATGCCAGTGTAGAGCGTCCCGCGAAGGGTTCGCGAGAATCTGGACGTAACCGCCCCGGCTCAGGGCAGCCGGGTCCCCGCTTTCGCGGGGACGACGGTGTTATTGTTTGGAAAGGGCATAGTCCTGGGTGCCGCGCGTGATCACGTCATCGCCGGGCAGGATCTCGGCGATGGGGATGTCCGGCTGGCCGAGGATCTCGCCATAGAGCGGCGCGAAGTCGGTCTCCACCGTGGCGCGCAGCAGCGCGTCATAGCTCGGGATGACGAAGTAATTCTGCTGAAAGTCGTCGATCCGATAGTCGGTGCGCATCACCCGCTTCAGGTCGAAGCCGATCCGGTTGGGGCTGTCGCTCTCCAGCGCGAAATGGCTCTCGGCGGACGAGGAGACGATCCCCGCGCCATAGATGCGCAGCCCGTCATCCTCGCGGATGAGCCCGAACTCCACCGTATACCAGTAGAGCCGGCCGAGCTGCTTGAGCGCGCCCAGCTCGAGCGCGCGGTTGCCGCCGCGGCCATAGGCCTCGAGATAGTCGGCGAACACCGGGTCGGTGAGCATCGGCACATGGCCGAACACGTCGTGGAAGACGTCCGGCTCCTGGATATAGTCGAGCTGGTCGGGCCGGCGGATGAAGTTGCCCGCCACGAAGCGGCGATTGGCCATATGGTCGAAGAACACGTCGTCGGGCACGAGGCCCGGCACCGCGACCACCTGCCAGCCGGTCAGCTTCATCAGCCGCTCGCTGAGCTCCTCGAAGTTCGGAATGCCCGAGTCGGACAGGCGCAGCGCGTCCAGGCCCTTGAGATAGGCCTTGCTCGCGCGGCCGGGCAGCAGCTTCGCCTGGCGGGCGTAGAGCCTGTCCCAGGTTGCGTGTTCCTCTGCCGTATAGGCCTGCCAGTTCTGCGGTATCGTCCAGTCGGCCGATGCGCCCTCGGGCGGGCGATCGAGCACATGCGTGTCTTGAGCCATGGATATGGCATAGCATGCCATGGTGCGGGTGCGAAATGGGGGTGGCATGCGGATAGTGGGACGGCTGGTTGGGGCGTTGGTGCTGTTGGTGGTCGCCTATCTCGCCGCGGCGGCGCTGGGGGCGGGGCTCGCGGTCAATGGCGGGCGCGAGCCGCCGGCTGAGGGCGTGCGCATCTATGTCGCCGACAATGGCGTGCACACCGACCTGATCCTGCCCGCCGCGGCCTTTCGCGACATCGCCCGGCCCGAGCATCTGCGCGATCCGCGCTACGGCGCCGAACCATACCTCGCATTCGGCTGGGGCGACCGCGACTTCTACCTGCACACCGCCACCTGGGGCGACGTCAACGCCTGGCGCGTAGCCAAGGCGATGGTCGGTGCCGGCTCGACCGTGCTGCACGTCGCGCACGTCCCCGAGCCGCGCGCCGGCGGGCCGGTCCGCACGCTGCTGCTCCGGCCCGAGGAATATCGCCGGCTGGTCGAGCATGTCCGCGCCAGCTTCGCCGCCGGCCCGGTGGTCCGCGGCTATGGCGCGCGCGATGCCTTCTACACCGCCAGGGGCGGCTACAGCGCGATCCGCACTTGCAACGAATGGACCGGCCGGGGCCTGCGCAAGGCGGGCGTGCCGATGGGCATCTGGACGCCGCTGCCCTGGGGGGTGATGCTGTGGCTATGATCCCGCGCACCGCCGCCGATCCGCCGCCCGGCCTTGCCTTCGCGCTCGAGCCGGCTCGCGCCGCGCTCACCCTTGCCGAGCTGACCCGCTTCCGCATCGGCGGCCTGCCCCGGGGAGATGGGCGCCCGGTGCTGGTCTCGCCGGGCCTGTGCAACACCGATCGCTCGAACTTCGTGCTGCGCACCATGCTGCGCCGGCTGGGCTATCGCCCCTATCCCTGGACGCTCGGCCGCAATTTCGGCGTGCGCACCGTCGGCCCCGAATGCGAGAAGCTGATCGCCCGGGTCGAGGCGATCCATGCCGAGACCGGCGAGAAGGTCACGCTGGTCGGCATCTCGCTCGGCGGGGTGATGAGCCGCATCGTCGCGCATCGCCGGCCCGACCTCGTCCGCGCGGTGCTGACGATCAGCTCGCCCTTTGCCGGGCCGCCCAGCGCCACCAATGTCTGGCGCCCGTTCCAGCTGCTCACCGGCGAGAAGATCACCGATCCCGTCGTCGCCCGGCGGCTGGAGGAGGCGGTGCGTCCGCTGCCGATGCCGTCGGCGGCGATCTGGAGCCGCAGCGACGGCTTCGTCAACGGCCTGATCTGCCGCGAAGGCGAGGGGGCGGAATGCCGCGCGGTCGAGGTGCGCAGCAGCCATCTCTTCGTCCAGATGAAGCCCCAGGTGCTTCGCGCCGTGGCGGAGATACTGGGCGGCTGGGTCTAGGCCGGGACGATTCGCCGTCCCGTCGGCCGCACGGTGGCGCAGGCGGGCGTGCCGTCCTTGCCGGTGCCGTCGACCGTGATCTCCAGCACGCCGCCCTCCGCCGCGCGTGCCAGCAACGCGGGCTCGATGTCATGGATGTCGATCTTCATCCGCCGCGACCAAGGCGAGCCGGGATCGCCCGCCGCTTGGCCGATCCGGATATAGACGAAGCGCCGCTCCGGCCCTTCGCGCCGCACCTGGTCGCCGAAGAATTTCGGGCCCGGCGCCACGCGCACAGGAAAGTCGAAGCACAAAGGCTCGCCCGCCTGCGATGCCTTGGGGTCGAGCGGCAGGTCGTCCTTCGCCTGCAGGCTGTGCAGCACCCCGGTCACCGGCTGCGTGATGACGATCCGGAAGGGAATGGGGATCTGCTCTGCCTTCGCCATGGCGGCGATCCTAACAGGCGTGGCCGGCGTCCGTCTCGAACAGTGTGAGGGCGCGCTCGCCGATGCCGAGCCCAGGCCAAGCCGCGCGCCAGTCCTGGATGTGCGGGCTCGCCCAATGCGCCTCCAGCATCGTGCGGTCCGCCCAATGCTCGGTCACGTGGATCAGCCCGGGATCGAGCACGTCCTCGCCATAGCTGTAGTGCAGGCACCCCAGCTCCGCCCGGCTCCCCGCGACCATCGCCGCCATCACGCCCCGCGCGGCGTCCATGCTGGAAGGCGGCACACGAAAGGTGCCGGTGATGATCAGCATCAGCGGTGTTCGGGGCGCAGCGAAGTGCCGGCGCGGCTTCCGCGCAGCGCGGTGAGGTAGGCGAGCGGGTTCAGCCAGCTGCCTTCGCCCGAATAGCTGTGGGTGATGATCTCGGCGCGCCCGCCCAGGCTCTCGACCGGCACCGGCCCGCCCAGGCCCTTCTCCGCGAGCGAGAAGCGGCTGTCGGCGGACTGGTCGCGATTGTCGCCCATCAGGAAGACATGGCCGGCCGGCACCTTGACCGGGCCATAGGTGTCGCGCGGGCTGAGATACCCGCCCGGCAGATAGGTGTCGCCCAGGTCGATCACGTCATAGCTCGCGCCGTTCGGCAGCGTCTCGCGGAACAGCGGCAGCGCGCAGACCAGGGTTCCGTCCGCCTTCACCTTGCGGAACGGCTGGAGCACCGCCTCGTCGCAGGGCACGTTCGCATCGACGGGAATGTCCGCCGTGCCGTCCGCCACGCGCGGCACCGGCTTGCCGTTGAGGATCACCACACCGTGGCTGACCGCAACCGTGTCGCCGGGCAGGCCGATCACTCGCTTGATCAGGTCCGATCCGTCCTCGCGCCGCGCCACCGTGACGATGTCGCCGCGCTCGGGCAGGCGGCCGAGCAGGCGGCCGGGCACCACGTCGCTCCCGTGAATCGAGAGCGAGGCATAGGACCAGCCATAGGGATATTTGGAGACGACCAGCCGGTCGCCCTTGAGCAGCGCCGGCATCATCGAGCTGGACGGGATGTAGAAGGGCTTGGCCGCCACGCTCTGAAAGGCGAACACGCCGCCGAACAACAGGCCCCAGGCCAGCATTGTCCGCGCCCAGCCCTGTTTCTGCGGCATCGCGGCCGCATCCTCGACCGCCGCCATCGCTCAGGCCGTCTCGCGGTCGAGCAGCTCGTGCACGTCGAGCCCGAGCAGGGCGATATGCTCCTTCACGCGCGGCCAATAGCCGGTGAGGAAGCGCTCGCGTTCGGCGATGCGCAGCTTCTCCACCGCGCCCGGCAGCACGAACATGCCGACGCCGCGACGGACCTCGACATAGCCATCGTCCTGGAAGCTCTGATAGGCCTTGGCCACCGTCAGCGGGTTGGCGCCATGCTCGGCGGCAAGCGCACGCACCGACGGAAGCTGATCCCCTGCCCGGTATTGCCCACGCAGGATCGCCGCAGCGATGCTGGCGCGCAGCTTGAGGTAGACCGGGCTGTCCTCGTGCTCTAGCGCTGTCATGCTGCTATAATACACCAATTAGGCTTGGGGTCCATACCCCGGATTCCACCTATGTGCGATTTCGGACAGGTCCGGCCGCGGACGCTCTTCCAGCGGACGCTCGGGCGTGCCGATGAAGACGAACCCGGCGATCTTCTGCCCCTCGGTGCCGAACAGGTCGCGCACCCCGTCCGAATAGGCGGCCCAGCCGGTCAGCCAGCCCCCGGCAAAGCCCATCGCATGCGCGGCATGGAGCAGGTTCATGCACACGGCACCGGCGGAGAGCTCCTGCTCCCAGACCGGGATCTTGTGCGGCACCACCGGCGCGGAGAGCACCACCACCAGCGCTGGCGCCTGGGTGGCGAACTGGATCGCCGCCTCCTCGTCGCGCGCGGTGCAGTCCGCCTTCTCGCTGCGCAATATCGCGGCGAGCTTCTCGCCCAGCGCCTGGCGCGCCTCGTCGGGCACCACCACGAAGCGCCACGGGAAGAGCTTGCCGTGATCGGGGGTGCGCGCGGCGATCGCGATCATCGCGTCGAGCTGCTCGGGGCTGGGCCCGGGGGCGACCAGGTCGCGCGGCTTGCCGGATCGGCGGGTGGTGAGGAGCGAGAGCGGGGAGCTGGTGTCGTTGAAAGCCATGCCGCGCATCTAGGGAGCCGGAGCCCGTGCGCCAACGCGCTTTCGTGCAGAGGGTGATCGAAGCCGCCAAATCAACAACCGTCACCCCGGCCTTGTGCCGGGGTCCACCGGGAGGCGAGCGAAGGGCAGGAGGTCGAAGGCCCATGCTGGGGGCATGGTGGACCCCGGCACAAGGCCGGGGTGACGAACGAGGAGGGTCGGGTGGTGGCGGTTCTCCAAATCGCGCATGCTTTACAGCCGCTTCATTCCCTCTAGTCTGGTTTTCCATGCGCCGAACGTCTGTTCGGATACCGATATCAAAGGGCAATATACCGCATGGTCGACACTCCAACCGCCGATAGTCCGGCAGAGCCGGACATCACCCACGTCAATCCTGCAAAGGAAGCGACGTGGTTCGGGCACCCCCGCCAGCTGGCGCGCATGTTCACCACCGAGATGTGGGAGCGCTTCGGCTATTACGGCATGCGGGCGCTGCTGACGCTCTACCTGACGCAGCATTTCATGTTCGGCGACCGCGAGGCGACCGGCATCTATGGCGGGTTCACCGCCCTGGTCTATCTCACCCCGCTGGTCGGCGGCTATCTGGCCGATCAGTATCTCGGCTCGAAGCGCGCGGTGAAGTTCGGCGCGATCATCATGTCGCTCGGCTATGCGATCCTCTGCTTCGGCGGCCCGACCGCGACGCCGCACGCGACGATCGACGGCCAGCGCTACGAAGTCTCGATCGGGAAGTCGGCAGAGGGCAAGGAAGTCCGCTACGTCGTCGACGGGGCGAAGAAGCTCGAGATCAAGGGCAATGACGACGGCAGCGTCGACCTGCTCGATGCCGGCACGCCCGAGCGCAAGATCGCCAAGGGCAGCTTCGAATCGGGCGCCGACCGCAGCCCCTTCTACGTGATGGTGATGCTGATCGCCCTGTCGATGGTCTCGGTGGGCAACGGCTTCTTCAAGCCCAATATCTCCACCATGGTCGGCGAGCTCTACGAGCAGGGCGACCGACGACGCGACAGCGGTTTCACCATCTTCTACATGGGCATCAATCTCGGCTCGCTCTTCTCCCAGATTCTCTGCCCCTGGCTCGCCGTGGCCTATGGTTGGAGCTGGGGCTTCGCGCTCGCCGCGATCGGCATGATGATCTCCTGGGCGCTGATCCAGTTCAACGGCGGCAAGCTCGACGGCTATGGCGAGCCGCCGGCCAAGCCGGGCGTCCATGCCCAGCAATGGATCATCTACGCGGTCGCGCTCTGCGTCGTGCCGCTCTTCTACCTGCTCTATGTCAACCTGATGCACTCGGCCGCACCGGCCGAGGGTTCGGGCTTCCTCGGCTATGTCGCTTCGCTGCCGCTGATGGGCAAGCTGCTGTTCGGCTCGTTCCTGATCGGCGTGCCGGCGATCCTGGTCTGGTCGTTCCTCGCGGGCAGCAAGACCGAGTTCCAGATGATGCTCGCGGCGATGGTGCTCATCGTCTTCAACGTGGTGTTCTGGACGCTGTTCGAGCAGGCCGGCTCGTCGCTCACCCTGTTCGCCGACCGCAACACCAACCTCTCGGTCTTCGGCCTGTTCAGCATCACTGCCGGCCAGACCCAGTTCTTCAACGCCGCCTTCATCGTGCTGCTTGCGCCGTTCATGTCGATCATGTGGGGGGCGCTGGCCAAGCGCGGGCTCGAGCCGTCGATCCCGGTCAAGTTCGGCATCGCGCTGATCGGCGTGGCGGCGGGCTTCCTGCTGCTCGTCTGGGGCGCGCGCTATGCCGATTCCAACTTCCAGGTGGGCATCTGGTGGCTGGCTGGCCTCTACTTCATCCACTCCTTCGCCGAGCTGTGCATCTCGCCGGTCGGCCTGTCGATGATCACCAAGCTCTCGATCGCGCGCGTGGTCGGGCTGATGATGGGCGTGTGGTTCCTGTCGATCTCGGTGGCGCAGTATTTCGCTGGCGTGATCGCGCAGTTCGCCAGCGTCGACACGGTCGGCGGCCAGGTGACCAACTATGCGGTGAGCCTGAAGGCCTATGTCGATGTGTTCACGACGATCTCGGTCGCCGCGATCATTCTCGGCGCGCTCCTGCTCCTGCTGAGCTGGCCGCTGAAATACTGGATGCACGGCGTGAAGTAAGCGCCGTCTCCCGCGCATAAACGAAAAGGGGGAGCCGCGAGGCTCCCCCTTTTTGCGTCTGCTGGTGTCGCCGGATCAGGCGGCGCGGCGCAGCTCGACCTGCTCGTTGGTGGCGGTGCGCGGTGCCTGCACGGCAACCGGCATCGTGATTTCGCGACGCGCGGCGAGGATGAGCGAGATAAGCGAGAACATCGGAAAACCCTTCTGCATGCATTTGCTTGCTGCAATGCAACATAGAGCGAAATGGTTGGGGCGTGCGCTTTCTGCAACTGCAATGAATCGGGGGATGGATTGCAGTTTGTGCAACTTTAACTCCCTCTCCCCTCCGGGGAGAGGGTCGGGGAGAGGGGAAGCGTGTCTGGAATCGAGAGCGACGCCGAGCGGCCAAGTCATGCCCCTCTCCCCACCCTCTCCCCTAGAGGGGAGAGGGAGTGCGCGCCCCTACCGCTTCCGCCCGAACCAGATCACGTGCCGCGGCCCTTTGCCGTTGCTGCGCGCGCGCACCGCGACTTCCTCCACCTGGAAGCCGGTGTCCTTCAGCCGCCGGGTGAAGGCGTTGTCGGGCGCCGCCGACCATACCGCCAGCACGCCGCCCGGCTTGAGCGCCTCCCATTGCTTCTGCAGCCCGCGCGGCGAATAGAGCCGGTCGTTGGCATCGCGGGTCAACCCGTCCGGGCCATTGTCGACGTCGAGCAGGATCGCGTCATAGCTCGCCCGTGCCCGGCCGATCACCGCCGCGACATCGTCGATCACCACCTCCACCCGCGGGTCTTCCAGGCACCCTGCGGCCAGCTCGGCCATCGGCCCCTTCGCCCATTGGATGATCTCGGGCACAAGCTCGGCGACGGTCAGCCTGGCGTCCGGCCCCAGCACCGCCTGTGCCGCGCGCAGGGTGAAGCCCATGCCATATCCGCCGATCAGCAGATGCGGCGCCTTCGTGTCCAGCCGCTCGCAGGTCATCGTGGCGAGCGCTTCCTCCGAACCGCTCATCCGGCTCGACATCAGTTCGTTGCGGTCGAGCACGATCATGAAGTCGCGCCCACGGCGGAACAGGCGCAGCGCCTCGCCCCCGCCGGGGACGATCGCAGTGTCGAGGAGTTCGCGGGGAGTCATGCGCCCCTTTGCCGCCTGTTGGCCGCTGCTTGCAATGTAGGATTTCGTCTGGTTGCCTTGGCGGGCCGGCCGATCACCCGGCCGCTCTTTCAAATGGTTGGAAGAATAGGATCACGCGTGCGCAATCTTGTTGCGCGATGCGGCGCGTTTTCGAGAAACTAGGGAAAATACGCCCGGCAGAGACCCGCTCCAGGGTGCGAACTTTGTGAACTTTGGCGAGTCGCTGCCCACCGCCATGTTGGAAACGAAAACGGCCCGGCATCGCTGCCGGGCCGCTTCGTGTCGGCAAGCCTGGAAGGCTTACCAGATATGCACGCGCTGCTCGGGCGCGAGGTAGAGCGCGTCGCCCGGCTGGATGTTGAACGCCTTGTACCAGGCGTCGACATTGCGGACGATGCCGTTGACGCGGAACTTGGCCGGCGAGTGCGGATCGATCAGCGCGTACTGGCGGGCGGTGTCCTCGCGCAGCTTGGTCTGCCAGGCCTGGGCATAGGACAGGAAGAAGCGCTGGTCGCCGGTCAGGCCGCCGATCACCGGGGCCTTGCCATGCTCGGCCTGGTACTTCTGGAACGCGCCGTATGCGGCCTCGACGCCGCCCAGATCGCCAATATTCTCGCCGAGCGTCAGCTTGCCCTGGATCTTGGTGCCGGGGACGGCCTCATAGCCGTCATACTGGGCGACCAGCGCGGCGGTGCGTTCGCCGAACGCCTTCTTGGCGCTGTCGGTCCACCAGTTCTCGAACTTGCCGGTCGGGCCGAACTGGCTGCCCTGGTCGTCGAAGCCGTGGCCCATCTCATGGCCGATGATCGCGCCGATCGCGCCATAGTTCACCGCCGGATCGGCATTGGGATCGAAGAAGGGCGGCTGCAGGATCGCGGCCGGGAAGGTGATCTGGTTGGACAGCGGATTGTAGTATGCGTTCACCGTCTGGGGGGTCATGTCCCACAGGGTGCGGTCCACCGGCTTGCCGAAGCGCGACAGCTGGAGCTGGTGCTCGAACTCGCCCGAGCGCATCGCATTGCCGAGCAGGTCGCCGCGGACGACCTTGAACGACGAATAGTCGACATATTTGTCCGGGTGGCCGATGCGCGGCTCGAAGGCGGCGAGCTTGGCCAGCGCCTTCTGCTTGGTGGCGTCGTCCATCCAGCTCGAGGCGGTGATGCGGTCCTTGTACGCGCCGCGCAGGTTCTCGATCAGCTCGGCCATCTGCTTCTCGGCTGCCGGCGGGAAATACTTGGCGACATAGATCGCGCCGACCGCTTCGCCGAGCGCACCGTTGACCAGCTGGATGCCGCGCTTCCAGCGCTCGCGCTGCACCTTCACGCCCGACAGGGTCTGCGAATAGAAGCCGAAGCGGGTGTCGTCGAAGGCCTTGGGCAGGAACTGCGCGTGATCGCTGACGAAGCGATAGGCGAGATAGTCCTTCCAGGTGGCGAGCGGCGTCGCGGTCATCACCTTGCCGAGCGCGGTGACGGCGGTGTTCTGCGTCATCAGCACTGTCGGCGAGCTCTCCAGGCCGGCGGTCTTGAGCATCAGCGCCCAGTTGAAGTCCGGCGCCTTGGCCTTGAGCCCGGCGAGCGTCTGCGGATCGTTGAGCTTGGCGATGTCGCGGCTCTCGGCCGGCGACCACTGGACCTTGGCCATCGCGGTTTCGAGCGCGACGATCGCATCGGCCTTGGCGGCGGCGTTCGGGATGCCGGCCAGTTCCTGGATCTTCTGGACATAGGCGCGATAGGCGGTGCGGAACGCGTCATACTTGGCGCCTTCCAGCAGGTAATAGTCGCGCGGCATGCCCAGGCCGCCCTGGCCGGTGACGGCGGTGTAATGGGTCGGGTCGGCAAGGTCGGGGATGATGCCCAGCTCGACCGGCGAGGCATAACCGGTGGTGGCGAACAGCACCTGCAGCGCGTTCAGGTCCTTCACGCCGTCGATCGTGGCGAGATAGGGCTTGAGCGGCGCGGTGCCGGCCTTCTCGATCGCGGCCTCGTCCATCCAGCTGGCATAGAAGTCGCCGACCTGCTTGCCGCCGGCGCCATAGGCGGCGGGGTTCTTCGCCATGTCATCGAGGATCGCGCGGACATTCGCCTCGGCCTCGATCGAGAGCTGGGTGCCGAAGCCGGCCGAGGAGCGGTCGGCGGCGATCTCGGTGCGGTCGTTCCAGCCGCCGTTCGCAAACGACCAGAAGTCGTCGCCCGGCTTCACGCTGGGCTTCTGTGCGTTCAGGTCGACGCCGAAGCTGCCATAGCGCGGCGCGGGCTTGGCGGTCTGTGCGATTGCCGGCGAAACGGCGACCAGCGCCACGCCCGCGGCGAGACGCACCATGTTGCGAATGTTCATCTGTGTACCCCCGAAACAACTGTATTAGCCGAGTGTATCGCCGGGTAGTAACGCCCGCAACGGGATTCGCGTTACAGTTCGTGTCTGTAGGCGGCGGTTATCTCGGCGCCGAAGGTCGCGAAGATGATCTCGAGATCGGGGTCTGCGGCCAGCGCCTTGTGTGCCTCGGTCACGGCGATCCGGGTCGCTGCCTCGACCGGATAGCCATAGACGCCGCAGCTGATTGCCGGGAAGGCGAGGGTGCGGAAGCCCTGGTCCCGGGCGATCTCGAAGCAGCGGCGATAGCAGCTGGCGAGCAGTTCGGGCTCGCCCTTGCCGCCGCCCTGCCATACCGGGCCGACAGTGTGGATGATGTGCCCGGCGGGCAGGCGATAGCCTTTGGTCAGCTTCGCATCGCCGGTCTTGCACCCACCGAGCGAGCGCAGCTTGCGGCATTCGTCGAGCAATTCCGGCCCGGCGGCACGGTGGATCGCACCGTCCACCCCGCCGCCGCCGAGCAGCGACGAGTTCGCGGCGTTGACGATCGCATCCACTTCGAGCCGGGTGATGTCCCCCTCGACGATGCGGATGCGATCCCCGCTCATCCCACGCGGTTCTTCACCAGATCGTCCACCACGCTCGGATCGGCGAGCGTCGAGGTGTCGCCCAGCGACGAGACGTCGCCCTCGGCGATCTTGCGCAGGATGCGGCGCATGATCTTGCCCGAGCGGGTCTTGGGCAGGCCCGGCGCGAACTGGAGCGCGTCGGGCGTGGCGATCGGGCCGATCTCGGTGCGCACCCATTTGATCAGCTCGGCGCGCAGTGCGTCGTCGGCCTGGCAGTTGGCGTTGAGGGTGACATAGGCATAGATGCCCTGGCCCTTGATGTCGTGCGGCATGCCGACCACTGCGGCCTCGGCCACCTTGGGATGGAGCACCAGCGCGCTCTCCACCTCGGCGGTGCCCATGCGGTGGCCCGAGACGTTGATCACGTCGTCGACCCGGCCGGTGATCCAGTAATAGCCGTCCTCGTCGCGCCGGCAGCCGTCGCCGGTGAAATACTTGCCGCGATAGGTGGTGAAATAGGTCTGGAAGAAGCGCCCGTGATCGCCCCAGACGGTGCGCATCTGGCCGGGCCAGCTGCGGGCGATGACCAGATTGCCCTCGGTCGCGCCGTGCAGGACGTTGCCGTCGGCATCCACCACCTGCGGGTCGACACCCGGGAAGGGCTTGGTCGCAGAGCCCGGCTTGAGCGCGGTGGCGCCGGGCAGCGGCGTGATCATCTGCCCGCCGGTCTCGGTCTGCCACCAGGTATCGACGATCGGGCAGCGCCCCTCGCCGACCACGTCATAATACCAGCGCCACGCCTCGGGGTTGATCGGCTCGCCGACCGATCCGAGCAGCCGCAGCGACTGGCGCGAGGTGCGGGTGACATAGTCGTCGCCCTCCTTCATCAGCGCACGCAGCGCGGTCGGGGCGGTGTAGAGGATCTCGACCTTGTGGCGGTCGACCACCTGCCAGATGCGGCTGGCGTCGGGCCAGTTGGGCACACCCTCGTACATCAGGGTGGTGCCGCCATTCGCGAGCGGACCGTACACGATATAGCTGTGCCCGGTGACCCAGCCGATGTCCGCCGCACACCAGTAGATCTGGCCGGGGCGATAGTCGAACACCAGCTCGTGCGTCAGGCTCGCCCAGAGCAGATAGCCGCCGGAGCTGTGGAGCACGCCCTTGGGCTGGCCGGTCGATCCCGAGGTGTAGAGGATGAACAGCGGGTCCTCGGCGCCCATCGGCTCGGCCGGGCATTCGGCGGACACCTCCGCGGCGGCCTCGTGATACCAGAGGTCGCGGCCTTCCTGCATCGGGATATCGCCGCCGGTGGCCTTCACCACGATGACCTTTTGCAGGCAGCGGACATGCGCCGCGGCCGCATCGACATTGGTCTTGAGCGGCACCTTCTTGCCGCCGCGCCGGCCTTCGTCGGCGGTGATCACCACGGTGGAATCGCAATCGGTGATCCGGCCGGCCAGCGCCTCGGGCGAGAAGCCGCCGAACACCACCGAATGGATCGCGCCGATCCGGGCGCAGGCGAGCAATGCGAACGCCGCCTCGGGGATCATCGGCATGTAGATGGTGACGCGGTCGCCCTTCTTGACGCCCTGCGCCTTCAGCACATTGGCGAAGCGGCAGACCTCGGCGTGGAGCTGGCGATAGGTGATGCGCCTCGGCTCTTCCTCCGGCGCATCGGGCTCCCAGATGATCGCGACGCTGTCGCCGCGCCTGGCCAGATGCCGGTCGATGCAATTGGCGGCGACGTTGAGCTTGCCGTCGGCGAACCAGTTGATCCGGAAGTCGCTCTCGTCGAACGACCAGTCGCCGGCGATCTCGGGGCGCTTGATCCAGTCGAGCCGGCGTGCCTGCTCCAGCCAGAAGCTGCCCGGATCGGCGAGGCTCATGCCATAGAGCTTCTCATAGCCCGCAGCATCCACCCGAGCGGTGCGCGCCCAGTTCTCGGGCACGGGGTGTACGCTGACGGTATCGCTCATCGCTGCGGTTCCTCGCTCTGATTTGGCGCCTCTCTGCCCAAGCGAAGCCGTCACGCCAAGCGCAGAATGGCTTTCGGCGCACGATCCGGCATGGACCGCGACATATTGCGACAATATTCTTCTGGAACCGAAACGGCTTCGGAAACATCTAGGATCCCATGGCCAACCGTCCATTGACCCTGAGCCTGATGCTCGCCCTGTCGCTCTCCGCCTGCGCGGTGGGCCCGGACTATCATCCGCGTCCCGCTTCCGAGCTGGGCGTGCCCGATGCCTGGTCGGTCTCCGCCGGGCAAAAGGCGCAGGAGGATCTTGGCCAGTGGTGGACCCGCTTCGACGATCCGATGCTCGGCAGCCTGGTGCAGCGCGCCCAGGCCGCGAACCTCGATGTCGCCCAGGCCGTGGTGCGGCTGCGCCAGGCGCGCGAGGCGCTGGTCCAGCAGCGCGCCGACCTGTTCCCAAGCCTCAGCGCCTCGGGCGGCGTCTCGCACAGCGAGCCGCTGCGCGGCGGCACCAGCACCACGACCCTGCCCGACGGCACGGTGACCAGCTTCTCGCGGGGCGGCAGCACCAGCTACTCGCTCGGCCTCGACGCCAGCTACCAGGTCGATCTGTTCGGTGGCGTGCGCCGCGGCGTGGAGGGCGCGCGCGCCTCCTATGAAGCGAGCGGGTTCGATTATGCGACCGTGCTGATCTCGGTCGAGGCCGAGACGGCGCGCAACTATGTGCTCGCCCGGGTGGCGCAGGCCCAGATCGCCAATGCGCGCGGCAATCTCGCCATCTCCGACGACAATCTCCAGATCGCCGGCTGGCGGGTGCAGGCCGGGCTCGTCTCGGCGGTCGACCAGGAACAGGCGCGTGCCAGCCGGGCCCAGATCGCCGCCTCGATCCCGACGCTGGAGGCCAGCTACAACAGCGCGGTGTCGCGTCTCGGCGTCCTCACCGGCCAGGCGCCGGGCGCGCTCAAGGCCGAGATGGAAGCGGTCAAGCCGATCCCCAGGGGGCCGGCGGACGTCGCGGCGGGCATCCCCGCCGACGCGCTGCGCCAGCGGCCCGACGTGCGCGCCGCGGAACGCAACCTCGCCGCCGCCAGCGCCAATATCGGCGTCGCCACCGCCCAGCTCTATCCGTCGCTGTCGATCGGCGGCAGCATCGATTCGGGCAGCAGCGCGCTCACCTCGATCCTCGACGCGATCACCGGGCGGCTATTCGCCAACATCACCCAGACGCTCTTCGACGGGGGCCGCCGCGCGAGCCAGGTCCGCTCGGCCGAAGCGGCGGCGGACGGTGCCTTCCTCGCCTACAAGTCGACGGTGCTGACCAGCCTCGAGGATATCGAGAACGCGATCGTCGCGCTGCAGACCGCGCAGCGGCGGCAGCAGGAATTCGGCGTGGCGCTCGATGCGTCGAACAACCAGGCAATCCTGGCGCGCATGCAATATCGCACCGGCCTCACCGATTTCACCACGCTCAACACGGCCGAGGCCTCGCTCATCTCCGCGCGCAACGGGCTCCTCTCCGCCCGCTCGGACGAAGCGACCGCGCTGATCCAGCTCTACCAGGCGCTGGGCGGCGGCTGGGACGCGAGCAAGACCCCCACCGCACCCACGACAGGCAGCACCGCCAATGGCAACTGATCCCAACCAGAATCTCGACGCCTTTCTCGGCACGCCGCCGCGTCCGTGGTGGCGCCGCTGGCTCAAATGGGGCCTGATCGCGATCGGCGCGCTGCTCGTGGTGTTGCTGCTCTGGCACTTCCTGGGCGGCAAGGAAGAAGTGAAATACGCGACGGACGATGTCGCGCGCGGCAATCTGACCGTAACGGTGTCGGCCACCGGCAAGCTGGCGCCGACCAACCAGGTCACCGTCGGATCGCAGCTCTCGGGCCAGGTCATCAAGGTGCTGGCGGACGTGAACGATCGCGTCACCGCCGGCCAGCCGCTGGCGCTGATCGATCCGTCGCAGTTCGACGACCAGGTCAAGCAGGCCGAGGCGACGCTGGCGGCGAACATCGCCGCGGTCGGCCAGGCGCAGGCGACGGTGCAGCAGAGCAACGCCACGCTGGCCCGCTATCAGGAAGTCAGCCGGCTGTCGGGCGGCAAGGTGCCGGCCAAGACCGAGATGGACAGCGCGATCGGCGACCGCAATCGCGCGCTCGCCAATCTCAATGCGGCGAAGGCGAATGTCACCTCGGCGCGCGCCCAGCTTTCCTCGGCGCAGACCCAGCGGACGCGCGCGATCATCCGCTCGCCCGTCACCGGCGTGATCCTCGCCCGCCAGGTCGATCCGGGCCAGACGGTCGCCGCCTCGTTCAACACGCCGACCCTGTTCGTGATCGCGCAGGACCTGTCGCAGATGAAGCTGGAAGTCGCGATCGACGAAGCCGATGTCGGCCAGGTGCGCCAGGGCCAGGACGCGAGCTTCACCGTCGACGCCTTCCCGGGCAAGACCTTCCCGGCGAAGATCACGCGGGTGGAAGTCGGCTCCAACCTGTCGGTGCAGGACGCAAGCTCCTCCTCGTCCACCAGCACCAGCACGACAGCAAACCAGGTGGTGTCCTATGCCGCCGATCTCTCGGTCTCCAATGCGGACGAGCAGCTGCGTCCGGGCATGACCGCGACGGCCGACATCGTGACCATGGCGCGCCAGAATGTGCTGCTGGTGCCCAATGCGGCGCTGCGCTTCACGCCGGCCGCGCCCGGCCAGGGCGCCAGCGGCGGCGGCTCGGGCGGCGGCATCGCCGGTGCGCTGGTCCCCAGCCGACCGCGGCGCGGCGGCAATAGCGGCCAGCAGAAGACCGCGACCGGCGGCGAGCAGGGCGGGCAGCGGACCGTCTATATCCTCGGCGCGGACGGCCAGCCCAAGGCGGTGGACGTGACTACCGGCAGCACCGACGGCACCGTCACCGAGATCACCGGCGGTAACCTGAAGGCCGGCGACAAGGTGATCACCGGCCAGCTCGCCAATGGCGCTTCGGCTACGCGGCGCTCGGGCGGACAGCGCCGTCAGGGCGGCGGCCAGGGCGGATCGGGCGCCGGAGGCCAGCGTGGCGGACAGTGATGTGCCGCTGATCCAGCTCCGGCGGATCATCAAGACCTTCGGCGAAGGCCCCACCGCGTTCCAGGCGCTGAAGGGCGTCGATCTGGAGATCGCGGCGGGCGACTTCATCGCGGTGATGGGGCCGTCGGGCTCGGGCAAGTCGACGACGATGAACATCCTCGGCTGTCTCGACGTGCCGACCTCGGGCGAGTTCCTGTTCAAGGGCGTGCATGTCGAGAAGCTCGAGCGCGACCAGCGCGCGCTGCTCCGGCGCAAGTATCTCGGCTTCGTCTTCCAGGGCTTCAACCTGCTGGCGCGCACCTCGGCGCTGGAGAATGTCGAGCTGCCCCTGCTCTATCGCGGTGATCCCAAGGCGCAGCGGCGCGAGGCGGCGATGGCCGCGCTCGACAAGGTCGGGCTGAAGGATTGGTGGGACCATACCCCTGCCGAGCTTTCCGGCGGCCAGCAGCAGCGCGTCGCGATCGCCCGGGCGATCGTCACCAATCCCGACGTGCTGCTCGCCGACGAGCCGACCGGCAATCTCGATTCGGAGCGCTCGGTGGAGATCATGGAGCTGCTCACCGATCTCAACAAGAACAGCGGCATCACCGTGCTGATGGTCACCCACGAGCCCGACATGGCCGCCTTCGCGCGCACCATCATCCACTTCAAGGACGGGCTGGTCGAGCGGATCGAGACCGGGCACCATCAGGGGGAGAAGGTGGAATGAGCGTTTCGCGCATCCATGAGCCCCTCCCCTTCAGGGGAGGGGTTGGGGTGGGGCATGTGTCTCACCGAGACCGTGGCCCGTGGACAGCCCCCACCCCAAACCCCTCCCCTGAAGGGGAGGGGCTTTAAGCTATGTTCGGCACCACCTTCATCCTCGCGATCCGCTCGATCCTGCGCCACAAGCTGCGCTCGATCCTCACCGCGCTCGGCATCATCATCGGCGTCGCCGCAGTGGTCACCATGGTGACGCTGGGCAAGGCGACCACGGCGGCGGTGCAGCAGCAGATCTCGGCGCTCGGCACCAACATCCTCCAGATCCGTCCGGGGCAGGGCTTCGGCCGCGGCGGCGGCGGTCCGCGTCCGCCCGATTTCAAGCCGGCGGACGTCACGGCGATCCGCGACCAGGTCGCCGGCGTCACGGCGGTCGCGCCCCAGGCGCAGACCACTGCGACGGTGATCTACAACGGCGCCAACTGGTCGACGACGGTCAACGGCACCACCAACGGCTATTTCGAAGTCTCGCCCTGGCCGCTGATCGAAGGGCGATACTGGACGCGGGCGGAGGAGCAGGCGGGCAAGGCCGTGTGCATCATCGGCACCACGATCCAGACCAACCTGTTCCGCGGCGGCAGCGCGGCGGGCTCGCGCATCCGCGTGAACGGTATTTCCTGCGACGTGATCGGCGTGCTCAAGACCAAGGGCCAGGCCGGATTCGGCGGCGACCAGGACGATGTCGTGATCATGCCGATCAAGCAGGTCCAGCGCCGCTTCACCGGCAGCACCGATATCCGGCTGATGCTGGTCGGCACCGATCCTGCCTATAACAGTGCCCAGATCCAGTCCTCGATCACCGATCTGCTGCGCGAGCGGCGCAACATCAGCGGCGGCAAGCAGGATGACTTCAACATCTTCGACACCGCCCAGATCAGCCAGACGCTGACCGGCACCACGACCCTGCTCACCCAGATCGTCGCAGCGGTGGCGGGGATCAGCCTGGTCGTCGGCGGCATCGGGATCATGAACATCATGCTGGTGTCGGTGACCGAGCGGACGCGCGAGATCGGCATCCGCCTGGCGATCGGCGCGGTGGCCAGCGAAGTGCTCATGCAGTTCCTGGTAGAGGCGGTGGTGCTGTCGATGCTCGGCGGGCTGATCGGGCTGCTGCTGGCGCAGATGGCGGTCGCGCTGATGTCGTGGCTGGGCTCCTTGCCCTTTCTGTTCGACGTGCAGATCAACGTCATCGCCTTCGCGATCTCGGCGATCATCGGCGTGGTGTTCGGCTATTTCCCGGCGCGGCGCGCGGCGAGCCTCAATCCGATCGACGCGCTTCGTCACGAATGAGCGCCGGCGGGCGCTCGGGCAGCCCGTCGGTGCGCAGGCCGTAGAGCTCGCGCAGCGCATGCAGGTCGTCCTGCGTGTCGACATCGACCAGCTCGGCGGGCGGCGCGATCACGTGATGCCCCCGCCGGATCAGGTCGCGGGCGCCCTGGTCGCCTTCGAGCCTGAGCAGCTCGTCGAACACGTCGCTGCCGAACAGCGCTGGTGGCATCGGGCTTACCCCATCCGACGAGGCGACGATCGTCGCCGGCCCGTCGGCGGCGTCGAACATGCGGTGGATATGCGCGGCGGTGACGCGCGGCATGTCGGCCAGCGCAACCAGCACCGCCTCCACGCCCAGCCGCCTTGCCCGTTCCACGCCGAAGCAGAGCGAGCGGGCCTGGCCGAGCGAGGGATCGGGATTCTCGACCACGTCATAGCCGAGCGCGGCGAAGTCGAGCTCGGTCCCCGAGACCACGGCGATCCGCGCGGCGAAGGGGATGCGCTCGAGCGCGGTGACGACATGATAGGCGAGCGGCTTGTCGAGGAACGGCTCGGCGAGCTTGTCGCCGTCGTTGAAGCGGCGCGAGCGGCCGGCGGCGAGCAGGATCAGGGCGGTCTGGTCAGGCTTGAGCATGGAATTTCTTCACCATGGCTGCGGCGATGGAAAGGGCGATCTCGGCGGGGCCGATCGCCCCGATGGCGAGCCCGGCGGGCCCCTCGATGCGGGGCAGGTGGGCGGGCGCGACACCGGCGGCGGCCAGGCGTTCGAGCCGCGCGACATGGCTCCGGCGCGATCCCAGCGCGGCGACATAGCCGGTCGGGAAGCGCAGCGCGGCAAGCAGTGCGGCATCGTCGATCTTGGGATCATGGCTCAGCGTCACCACGGCGGTGGCGGGATCTGGCTGCAGGGCGGTCACGGCCTCGTCGGGCCATCGGTCGTCTAGCGTCACCCCGGGGAAACGCTCGGCGGTCAAAAATCTCCCGCGGGGATCTATAACATAGGTTAGGATGCCCAGCTCGCGCGCCAAGCCGGCAAGCGTCTGGGCGATCTGCACCGCGCCGATGATCAGCAGCCGGCGCGGCGGGTCATAGCGGTTGAGGAACTCCCCGGAACCTTGCGCGGACACACCGGTGGCGAGGTCGGTCCCGACATCGAAGGGCTCGCCCCGCGCCCGCGCCGCATCGATCGCTTCGAACAGCGCGGGCGGGAAACCCCGTTCGGAGACGGGCTGGACCAGCACCGCAATTTCCCCGCCGCAGGGCAGCCCGACTTTCCAGGCCGCTGGGTCCGCGACACCATAGTGCTTCACCACCGCCGGCGCCCCGGCGATTACTTCGGCTGCGGCCTGCAGGATGTCGGTCTCGACGCAGCCGCCGGAGACCGATCCCTCGAACCGCCCGTCTTCGTGCACCAGCATGTGGCTGCCGCGCGGCCGCGGGGCCGATCCCCAGGTCGAGACGACGGTGGCCAGCGCCAGCCTTTCGCCCTTCCAGGCGTGCGCCGCCGCGAGCACGCTGTCATTATCCGCCATATCGCCTCGCAACCGTCATATCCGCAGCCTAGGCCCAACCCCGTAACGAGTGGAGAGTTTCGTGACGAGATCGCTGATTGCCGCGTTGATGCTGATGGCGCCGGGCGTCGCTCTGGGGCAAGGTCATGCCATGCATGGGAACACCGAAGCCATGAAGAACCGGGTCATCGTGATCGCGCACCGCGGTGCTTCGGGCGAACGCCCCGAGCATACGCTGCTCTCCTACCAGCGCGCGATCGATCAGGGCGCCGACTTCATCGAGCCCGATCTGGTGCCGACCAAGGACGGCGTCCTCGTCGCCCGGCATGAGAACAACATCACCGAGACGACCAACGTCGCCGATCATCCCGAATTCGCCGACCGCAAGGCGACCAAGACGATCGACGGCGAGACGATGACCGGCTGGTTCACCGAGGACTTCACCCTCGCCGAGCTGAGGACTCTGCGCGCCAAGGAGCGGCTGCCCAAGCTCCGCCCGGACAACACCAAGTATGACGGCCAGGCCGAGGTCCCGACGCTCGACGAGATCATCGCGCTGGCCAAGCAGGCGTCGAAGCAGACCGGCCGCACGATCGGCATCTATCCCGAGACCAAGCACCCCAGCTATTTCGCCTCGATCGGGCTGCCGGTGGAGCAGCGGCTGGTCGACAAGCTCAAGAAGGCGGGCTGGGACCGTGCCGACGCGCCGGTGTTCATCCAGTCGTTCGAGGTGAACAACCTCAAGAAGCTCAAGGCGATGACCAAGGTCCGGCTGATCCAGCTGATGGCCGGCGCGGGCGGCCCGGCGGACAATGCCCAGCCGAGCTACAAGGCGATGATCACGCCCGAGGGGCTGAAGGCGGTCGCGGCCTATGCGTACGGGATCGGTCCCGAGCGGACGATGATCCAGCCGGCCGCCGGCCCCGCCACCACGCTGATCGCCGACGCGCATGCCGCCGGGCTCAGGCTGCACCCCTGGACGTTTCGGGCGGAGAACTTCTTCCTCCTGCCCAGCTACCGGTCCGGCGCAAATCCGGCCGACCATGGTCGCCTGAAGGAAGAGATGCTGTATTTCATCGGGCTTGGCGTGGACGGTTTCTTCACCGATTTCCCCTATATCGGTGTCGAGGCGCGGGATGCTGCTGCAGCGTCGCACGCGCACGCCGGGGGATAAGGTTTTTCTATGCGCAAGTTTCTGCTTCCGATCGTCGTGGCGCTGCCGCTGCTCAGCGGCGGCTGCATCGCCAAGACCGTGGTCGACGTCGCCACCCTGCCGGTGAAGGCAGGCGGCAAGGTGGTCGACTGGACGACGACCAGCCAGGACGAGAGCGACCGCAACTACGGCCGCAAGATGCGCGAAAAGGAAGAGCGCGAGGGCAAGGAGCTGCGCAAGCTCTGCAAGAAGCATCCCGAGGATGCGCGCTGCAATGGCGGTCCGGACAATGGCTTCCGCGCCGATCCGGGCGGCAATCGCTACAACTGATCGCGTCCGGGTGCCTGCGCCCGGTCGTTCTTCCCATAGTCGCGCACCACGGTCGCGATCCTCAGCCGATAGTCGCGGAAGATGTCCGCGCGTCCCTCGGCCTGCGCCATAAGGTGCGGGCCGAAGCCGCGCCATGCCGCGATCGCCGCTTCGTCGCGCCACCAGGAGAGCGAGAGCAGCTTGCCCGGCTCGGCCAGGCTCTCGAACCGCTCGATCCCCAGGAACCCGTCGATCGCGTCCAGCTCGGGGCGGAGCGCGGCGGCGATGTCGAGATAGCGGTCGCTGTGGCCAGGTTCGGGCCAGGCCTCGAACAGCACGGCGATCATGGTCGCACCAGCGGGGCGTGCGGGGTCGATACGCAGCGCAGGAAGATCCGGTCCTCGCGGCGGATGAACTTCTCCCGCGCGGCGAAATCATAATTGGCACGGCCGGCGCGATCGTCGCGCAGCCGGGCGCGATAGGCCTCATAGGCGGCCAGCGAGTCGATGTTGTACACGCCGTAAGCAGTGGTCGCGGAGCCCTCGGCGGGGCCGAAGTAGCCGATCAGGTCGGCGCCGCAGCGCGGGATCGCCTGGCCCCAGTTGCGGGCATATTCGGCAAAGGCCTCCGCCCCGAAGGGCTCGATCTCGTAGCGGATGAAGCAGGTCAGCATCGGGCTTTCTCCTCGACGACCGCTCTGCCCGCCGCGCGGCGCGGGATGCTTCGGCCGGCACCGTAGCATCGCCCGCGCCGGACCGGCATGATGCACGCGATGCAGCGCATTTCCGCCTTTGCCGAGACCGCCGCGCTGATGGGCGATCCTGCCCGCGCCAACATGCTGTTCGCGCTGATGGATGGGCGGGCGCTCACTGCGGGCGAGCTGGCGCGCTTCGCCGGGATCACGCCGCAGACCGCGAGCGGCCATCTCGCCCGGCTCGCCGAGGCCGGGATGATCGTGCCGACGCCGCAGGGCCGCCACCGCTATTTCCGCCTCGCCTCGCCCGCGGTGGCACAGATGGTCGAGAGCGTGATGGGCGTCGCCGAGGAGCTGTCGCGCCGGCCGCTCCCCGTCACCGGCCCCCGCGACGCGGGGCTGCGCAGGGCGCGGACCTGCTACGACCATCTCGCCGGCCAGCTTGCCGTGGCGATCGCCAGGCGCATGGCCGATCGCGGCCAGCTGGTGCTCGGCCATGACGGTGCCGCGCTGACCGGCGCCGGTATCACCCTGCTTGCCGATCTCGGCATCGCCGGCGAAGCGCTCGACGCCCCCTGCCGTGCCTGTCTCGACTGGAGCGAGCGCCGCCCGCACCTTGCCGGCGCCCCCGCCACCGCGCTCTACCGGCATTTCGTCGCACAGAGCTGGGTGCGGCCCCGCGAGGGCAGCCGCGCGCTCGAAGTCACCCGTGCCGGCGAGGCCGCCCTGTCGCGCTGGTTCGGTATCTCGCTGTAACTACAGCCATTTCGGCGCCATCTGACCGCGAGGCCTCCGCCGGCTTGGGCTATGCACTCAGGCTCTAAAGGGGGAAGCTCTACGCGGCGAAGCCCTCGGCATCGATCGCGTAGAGCATTTCCGCCCTGGCCATCGCGGCGGGCATCAGGCCCAGCGCCTCGGGCACGATCTGCGCGACATAGAAGCGCGCAGCCGCCTGCTTCATCTTCAGGAACGCCGGATCGCCCTCGCTGCGCGCCGCCGCCCGGCCGCTCGCTTCCATCAGCCAGCCGCATACCGCGGTCGAGAGCATGGTCAGGAACGGATAGCTCGCCGCCAGCCGGTCGTCCGCCTCGCTCGACAGCAGGTTGCGCGCGACTTCCTCGCAGGCGTCGATCAGATTGACCAGGCCGGTGTCCTCGGCGTCCCCACGCATCTGCCCGATCAGGCCGAGCAAGGTGCCGCCATTGTCCATGCTCAGCTTGCGCCCGACCAGGTCGGCGGCCTGGATGCCGTTGGTGCCCTCATAGATCGGGGTGATCCGCGCATCGCGGAAATGCTGGGCGGCGCCGGTCTCCTCGATATAGCCCATGCCGCCATGGACCTGGATGCCGAGGCTGGCGACTTCGTTGCCCAGATCGGTGCCATGCGCCTTGGCGAGCGGGGTGAGCAGCTCGACGCGCTTCTCCGCCTCGGCATCGCCGGCGCGGGCACGATCGAGCTGGCCAAAGGCATAGTAGACCAGCGCCCGCGCCGCCTGGGTCTGCGCCTTCATCCTGAGCAGCATGCGGCGGACATCGGGATGCTCGACGATCGCCACCTGCGCCCCGCCGCGAGTGCCCTGCACGCGCTCGCGGGCATAGGCGACCGCGCGCTGGGTGGCGCGCTCGGCGACTTGCACGCCCTGGAGCCCGACATTCAGGCGCGCATTGTTCATCATCGTGAACATGGCGCGGATGCCACCCAGCTCGGGGCCGACCAGCTCGCCGATGCAATCGTCATTGTCGCCGAAGCTCAGCACGCAGGTCGGCGAGGCGTGCAGCCCCATCTTGTGCTCGATCGAGACGGTACGGACATCGTTGAAGGCGCCCGGCGTACCGTCCGCGTTCAACCGGTATTTGGGCACCAGGAAAAGCGAGATGCCCTTGGTCCCCACTGGCGCGCCCGGCGTGCGGGCAAGGACGAGATGGACGATGTTCTCGGCCATGTCGTGGTCGCCGAAGCTGATGAAGATCTTGGTGCCCTTGATGCGGAAGGTCCCGTCGCCGACCGGCTCGGCCCGCGTCTTGAGCGCGCCGACGTCCGATCCGGCTTGCGGCTCGGTGAGGTTCATCGTGCCGGTCCAGGCACCGGTCGACAGGTGCGGCAGGTAGAGCGCCTGCTGCTCGGGCGTGCCGTGATGCATCAGCGCCTCGACTGCGCCGACGGTGAGGATCGGCGCCAGCGCGAAGCCCATGTTCGCGGTGCCGAGCGTCTCCAGCACCGCGATCGACAGGCTGACCGGCAGCCCCTGGCCGCCATGCTCGGCCGGCGAGCCGATCGTGCCCCAGCCGCCCTCGACATAGGCCTGGTACGCCTCGGCGAAGCCTGCCGGCATCTTCACGCCCTCTGGCGTCCACTTGGGACCGTCGGTGTCGCCCAGCCGCTCGAGCGGTGCCCATTCGCCGGCGGCGAACTGGCCCGCGCCGTCGAGCACCGCATCGGTCATTTCGGCGGCTTCCGCGCTGATCTCGTCCAGGCGGACGATGGTCTCGAGCACGAAGCGCTGATCGGCGGTGGCGGGGGTGAACATAGGGCCTCTCTTGTGGTCTGGTTTCGCGCCGTATAGCTCGCCCAAAGTGAGCCCGACAAATCCGCGAATCTTACCCTACGGCATGGCCGCGATCGCCGAGGCCGCGGCGCTGATTCGCGCGGGCGAATGCGTCGCGGTGCCGACCGAGACGGTCTATGGCCTCGCTGCCGACGCCACCGAGTCGCGGGCCGTGGCGGGCATCTATGCCGCCAAGGGGCGGCCGAGCTTCAACCCGCTGATCGTCCATGTGCCCGATCTCGCCGCCGCCGAGCGGATCGCGCTCTTCGACGATCGCGCGCGCGATCTGGCTACACGCTTCTGGCCGGGGCCGCTGACCCTGGTTCTGCCGCTGCGCCCCGATGCCGGGATCGCCGCATTGGTCACCGCCGGGCTCGACACGATCGCGCTCCGGGTGCCGCGCCACCGTGCGATGCAGGCGCTGCTCCAAGCCTCGGGCAAGCCGCTCGCCGCGCCCTCGGCCAATGCCAGCGGTTCGATCAGCCCGACCCGCGCCGAGCATGTCGCGAAGAGCCTTGCCGGCCGCATCCCGCTGGTGATCGACGATGGCGCGACGCCTGCGGGCGTGGAGTCGACGATCGTGATGGGCGACCGGATATTGCGGCCGGGGCCTCTCACCGAATCCCAATTGTTCCCCGGCGAAAGCCGGGGCCCAGGGTTGCAGAGCGATGCCCCCGGCGGCCCTGGGCCCCGGCTTTCGCCGGGGAACAGCGAAGGGATAACCGCGCCCGGCCAGCTCGACAGCCACTACGCACCCTCCAAGCCGGTGCGCCTCAACGCGACCGAAGCGCAGGGCGGCGAGTACCTGATCGGCTTCGGCCCGGTGTCCGGCACCGAAACCCTCTCCGCCGCCGGCGACCTCACCGAAGCTGCCGCGAACCTGTTCGACGCGCTCCACCGCGCCGATGCCAGCGACGCCCCAGCCATCGCCGTCGCACCGATCCCCGCCACCGGCATCGGCGAAGCGATCAACGACCGCCTGCGCCGCGCAGCCTTCTAGGCCGCTCTTCCCCGCTGTTGGAAAAATAGGATCACGCGCGCGCAAGAATATTACGAGATGCGCTGCGGTACCGGGAGCCGGGTCAATCTGGGCCCAGCGAAAACCCGCTTCCGGCGTGAACTTCGTGTACTTTGGCGAGCCGCCGCCGCGCCCGATGTTGGAACCGAGGCGTTCTAGCGCGCGACCAGCCGCAGCCAGCCGTTCGCGTCGGTCTCGACATCGAGATCGCCATAGTCCGCCCGCGCCGGGTGCGGTGTGTCCATCGTCTCGTGATGCGTCTCGGTGATCATAACCGCCGCGGCGCCCGAGGCATCCGCTGCGGCGAGGCCGGCCGGGCTGTCCTCCCAGACGAGGCAATCAGCGATATCGACCCCAAGCCGTTCGGCACCCAGCAGGAAGCAATCGGGCGCGGGCTTGCCATGCGCGACATCCTCGGCGGTGATGACGATCTCGGGCAGGGGAATGCCGGCAGCTTCGAGCCGGCGCAGCGCCAGTGCCCGCGGCGCCGAGGTCACCAGCGCCCAACGCCCCGCGGGGATGCGGGCCAGGAAAGCCGCAGCACCCCGGATCTCCGCCAGCCCTTCGATGTCGTCGATCTCGGCCTGGGTGAGCGCTTCGGTCTCCGCTTCGGCATCGACGCCGGCCGGCGCGAAGCGGCGGATCGTCTCGATCGCGCGGACGCCGTGCAGCGCGGCCATCAGCGGATCGGTCTCGATACCGTGCCGCGCCGCCCAGGCGCGCCAGACGCGGTCCACCACCGCCATCGAGTTCACGAGCGTGCCGTCCATGTCGAACAGGAAGGCGGCGAAGCTGCGGGTCGGGAGACTCATCGCGCTCCCCTCACCACAGCAGCGCCATCGCCGCAACCCGCGCGCCGCTTTACTTCCGGCGCCATCAAGACCTACAAATCTGCGCAGGTCTGGGGGCTGGGAGAGACCGCAAACAGCAGGAGGGCAACACATGAGCAATGTGCAACGCGGGCTTGCCGAACTGATCGGCACTTTCTGGCTCGTCTTCGGCGGATGCGGCAGCGCGGTGCTGGCCGCGGCCTTTCCGGAAGTCGGCATCGGGCTGGCGGGCGTCAGCCTCGCCTTCGGCCTGACCGTGCTGACCATGGCCTATTCGATCGGCCATATCTCGGGCTGCCATCTCAACCCGGCGGTGACCTTCGGCCTGTGGGCCGGCGGCCGCTTCCCGGCCAAGGACATCCCGCTCTACGTCATCGCCCAGGTGATCGGCGCGGTGATCGCGGCGGGCCTGCTCTGGTACGTCGCCAGCGGTGCGCCGGGCTATGCCGGCGGCCTTGCCTCCAACGGCTTTGGCGAACATTCGCCCGGCCATTTCTCGTTCCAGGCCGGAATGGTGATCGAGGTCGTGCTGACCTTCATGTTCCTGCTGGTGATCATGGGATCGACCGACAGCCGCGCGCCGGCCGGCTTCGCGCCGATCGCGATCGGGCTGGCGCTCACGCTGATCCACCTGATCTCGATCCCGGTGACCAATACCTCGGTCAATCCGGCGCGCTCGACCGGGCCGGCGCTACTCGAAGGCGGCATCGCGCTCGAACAACTGCTCTGGTTCTGGATCGCGCCGATCGTCGGCGGGCTGCTCGGCGGCTTCGTCTACAAGGCACTCGGCGCCGAGGCGGGCAAGCGCCCGCCGATCGAGGGCGAGGCGCTGCCGGCGGAGTGAACGTCATTCCTCCCTCGGCGAAGCCGGGGGAGGGGGACCGCCGCCGAAGGCGGTGGTGGAGGGGCCTGGCCATAAGCACCTTGCCCGCGGAGAGTCCCCCTCCACCAGCCTGCGGCTGGTCCCCCTCCCCCGCTTCGCGAGGGAGGATTGAACTAGGTCAGGCCGTCGCGCCTTCCTTGCTGCGTGCGGCGAAGCTCTTGCGTAGCTTGCGCAGCTTGGGCGGGATCACCGCCAGGCAATAGGGGTTACGCTGGCCGTCGCCCTGCCAATATTCCTGGTGGTAGTCCTCGGCCGACCACCATTCGCCCAGCGGCTCGATCGCGGTGACGATCGGCTCGGGCCAGTCGGGGCGGGCACGCTCGATCGCGTCGAGCGCCTCGCGCTCCTGCTCCGCCGAATGCGGGAAGATCGCCGAGCGATACTGGGTGCCGATGTCGTTGCCCTGGCGGTTGAGCTGGGTCGGGTCGTGCGTCGCCAGGAAGATGTCGAGGATCTCGCCGTACGAGATCTGGTCCGTGTCGAAGCTCACCCGGATCGCTTCCGCGTGCCCGGTCTCGCCCGAGCAGACTTCCTTGTAGGTCGGGTTCTCCTTGGTCCCCCCGATATAGCCGCTTTCGACCGACTGGACGCCGATCACATCGTTGAACACGGCCTCGGTGCACCAGAAGCACCCTCCGGCCAGCGTAGCGGTTTCAATGCTCATCGCGAACTCCTTGCTATCGGCGTAAAGATAGGATTGAGCGCGCCAGGAACAATGCGGAGTTTGGTATGCGCGAAGGCACGGTGCTGGTCACGGGTGGGGCGGGCTACATCGGCAGCCATGCGGTGCTGGCGCTGCTCGATGCGGGCTGGCAGGTCGTGGTGGTCGACAACCTCGTCACCGGCTTCGACTGGGCCGTCGATCCGCGCGCCAAGCTGGTGGTCGCCAACATCGCCGACGACGACAAGGTCCGCGCCGCGATCCGCGACAATGGCGTGATCGCGATCATGCACTTTGCCGGATCGGTGGTGGTGCCGGAGAGCGTGAGCGATCCGCTCAAATATTATCGCAACAACACCGCCGCCAGCCGTTCGCTGATTGAGAGTGCGGTGGCCGAAGGCGTGAAGCACTTCATCTTCTCCTCGACCGCGGCGACCTATGGCATCCCCGAGGTCGTGCCGGTGCGCGAGGACAGCCCGAAGCAGCCGATCAACCCGTACGGCATGTCCAAGCTGATGACCGAGATCATGCTGAAGGACGTCGCCGCCGCCCATCCGATCAACTATGCGGCGCTGCGCTATTTCAACGTCGCCGGCGCCGATCCGCAGGGGCGCAGCGGCCAGTCGACGGCGGGCGCCACGCACCTGATCAAGATCGCGGCCGAGGCGGCGACCGGCAAGCGCGGCCATGTCTCGGTGTTCGGCACCGATTTCGACACGCCCGACGGCACCGGCGTGCGCGACTATATCCATGTCAGCGATCTCGCCGCGGCGCATGTCGACGCGCTCGACCTGCTGATCGCGAAGCCGACCGAGAACCACACGATGAACGCCGGCTATGGCCGTGGCTTCTCGGTGTTGCAGGTGCTCGACGCGGTCGATCGGGTGACCAACCTGACGATCGAGCGCAAGCTGGAGGGGCGCCGTGCGGGCGATCCCGATGCGCTGGTCGCCGACAACAGCGCGATCCTCGCGGCACTGCCCTGGCGGCCAAAGCACGACAATCTCGAAGGCATCGTCAAGGACGCGCTGGCCTGGGAGCGCAAGCTCGCCGAGCGCCAGGGCTGACGGGTTCGCGCGAAACTGCTATATCGACGGCATGAACGCCGAACCCAGACATCCGCTGCTGCCACCGGAAGGGATGAGCGAGGACGAATGGGATGCGATCTCCGACGCTCGAGCCGATGCGGATATCGCTGCTGGGCGCTTTGTCCCGCATGAGCTGGTAGTCGAGTGGCTGCGCAAATGGGGTACCCCGGAAGAGACTCCGATTCCGCCTGAATGGCTCGCGTAGTCTGGCTGCCCGAGGCGCTCGGCGCAGTCGATGCCATTCGAGCATATATTCAGGAATTCGATCCACGTGCCGCTGGGCGCGTAGCCGAAAGGCTTATTGCGGCAGGCTATAGCCTGCGCGATTTCCCCAATCGGGGCAGGCCGACGCCATCGGGCCTGCGCGAACTGGTGACGGTGCCTCCCTATGTGCTGCGCTATGTGGTCGTTGACGACACGGTCTATATCACGACGGTGAAACACGGCGCTCAGCGGCGCGACTGAGCATCGCCAGCTCGATCCGCCACCACAGCATCGCCCAGACTCCGCCGAACGCCCAGCCGGCGACGACGTCGCTCGGCCAATGGACGCCCAGATAGACGCGGCTGACGCCCACCGAGAGGGTGAGTGTCAGCGCGACGATCAGCACGAAGGCGCGGATACGGCGGTCGGGCAGCACCGGGAAGAGCAGGGTGGCGAGGGTCAGGTAGACGATCGCGCTGAGCGCGGCATGGCCGCTCGGGAAGCTCTTGGAGGTCTCTTCCATCAGCCGGCCGGCCAGATCGGGGCGCGAGCGGCTGACCAGCGCCTTGATCGTCTCGACGGTGAGCGAACCGAGCACGGTCGCTGCGACGAGCAGCAGCGCGGTGCGCAGCCGCCCGGCGAGCCAGAGGAAGATCGCGGTGACCAGCACGAGGAAGGTCAGCACGGTGGTGCTGCCCAGCGCGGTCACGTCGCGGACGGCCGAGGGGAGCCAGGCCGGGCCGATCGGATGCCCGTCGCTCCGCATCGCCAGCAGGATCGCCTGGTCGATCCGGGCGCCGTCTCCCTCGACCAGTTCATGGCCGAACCAGATCAGCGCGAGCAGGAACAGGGCGAAGCCGGCCGCGGCGAGGATCGGCCAGGGGATTCGGCGGGAGGCGGGCGGGGCTTCGTCGGGCGGGTGCATTGCCATCGGATCGCCCAACGGCGTTCCAATGGCAAATATCCCGGATGCTAGATCTGGACCCGTGCAGTCACGCGGATGTCGCGGCCGGGGAGCGGGGCATAGTCCTTGAGCACGCTCGCGGCGCGGCGGGCCTCGACGTCGAAGATGTTGTTGGCCGAGAGCTGCAGGCTGGTGTTCGAGCCGGCGCCCCAGGGCTTCCACGAGATCGAGGCGTTGACGAAGGTGAAGCCGTCGGTCGGCGTCTCGAAGGCCGAGATGCGGGTCTGGTCGAAGACATGCTCGACTTCGCCGCGGACCGTGAAGGCATCCGAGGTTGCCTCCAGCCCGCCATTGATCCGCAGCGGGGGGATGCGCGGGGCGGGGCCGGTGCCGGTGATCTCGGCATGGACATAGTCGGCCAGCGCGGTGGCGTTGATCGTGAAGGCCTTCACCGTCGCCAGGCGCAGCGAGCCCTCGGCCTCGAAGCCGTAATAGCGGGCATCGGCCTGGTTGTACTGGAAGACGGGCAAATCGTCCCGCGTCGCGCCGGTGGGCGCGTCGTAGATATAGCCAGTGAACCAGTTGTAATAAGCCGCGGTCGAGAATGCGAAGCCGTCGCCCGAACCCTTGAACGTGGCCTCGACGCCCCAGCTCTTCTCGGTGCCGAAATTGGGATTGCCGATCTCGAACGCCTGGGTGCCGGCATGCGGACCGTTGGCGAACAGCTCCTCCGGGGTCGGCGCGCGCTCGGCGCGCGAGACGTTGACGCCGAAGCGCATGCCGTCGGCGATCGCATAGCTGGCGCCGAGCGAGGCGGAGAAGCTGTCGAAGCTGCGGTTGTACGCCGGATTGCCGATATCGGCATCGGCCTGGGCGCTCAGGTCGTTATGCTCGAAGCGGGCCGAGGCCTCGGCCTTGAACGCGCCGAGATCGAGCGACTGGAGCGTGAACAGGCCGAACTGCTGGGCAGAGTTCTTGGGCAGGAACTTCTCGTCGCCGACGATATGCATGTCGCGCAAGGAGAACTGCCCGCCGATCAGGCCGTCCCAGCCGCCGCGTGCATTCTGGACCAGCTCGAGCCGGCCTTCATAGCCCTGGTTGTAGAAGGTGGTGCCGACGGCGCCGTCTTCCTCGATCTCGCTGTGCTTGTAGTCGGCTGCGGCCCAGCGGGTGCGGAGCTGCTTGAACAGGCCGTCGCCGATATTGACCTCGCCGCGGATGTCGACGCGGGTCTGCTGGGCATGGAGGCGGACATTCTCCGCCTCGATCGCGGGATCGAGCGAGTAGCGGACCGGCACGCCGTAGAAGGTGTCGAAATGGCTGACCGAGAAGCCGAGATTGTTGGTGCCGTCGATGATCGCGGCGCCGCCGGCGACGTCCCAGGTCTTGCCCGCGGTATTGGGCACCTTGCCCTTGAGATCGGCGAGTTCCTGGATATCGGGATCGGCGCTGGCGGCCGCGGCGGCGCGTAGCGGGCGGCTGAGGACATAGCCGCCGGTGCGCTGGTCGCCGGTCTGCGAGAAGCTTCCATCGGCGTGGAGGACGACCTTACTGGTCAACGGCACGTCCGCCGCACCCGAGACCGAACGCTCGTCGGCGGCGCTGCCATAGCTGGCGATGCCGTCGAAATGCACTGCTTCCTCGGGCATGTGGCGCGGGATGCGGCTGTCGATGACGTTGACCACGCCGCCGATCGCCGAGGGACCGAAGATCAGCGCGGTCGGTCCGCGCAGCACTTCGATGCGGTCGGCGGTCAGCGGGTTGATGATCGGCGCGTGATCGGCCGAGGTGTTCGACACGTCGATGCTGCCGATGCCGTCGGTGAGCAGCGGCGCGCGGGCGCCGATGAAACCGCGCAGCACCGGGCGCGAGGCATTGGGGCCGAAGGAAGTGGCCGAGACGCCCGGCTGCTGGGCCAGCGTGTCGCCGATCGTCGGGCGCAGGTCGCGGGTCAGTTCGTCCTTGGCGAGTACGGCGGTGCCGCCCAGCACATCGGCGGTATTGCGCGCGCGGGTGCCGGTGACGACGATCTGGGCGCCCGGCTGGTCATGGTCCTGATCGGCGGCCGGCGCGGTGTCGCTGCTGGCTGCCGGTGCATCGTTGGTGGTGGTCGGCTTCTCCTCGGCATGGACGGGGAGGGCGAACAGGGCAACGGAGGCGAACAGCAACGGACGCAACATCAACGAATCTTCCCGAACAAAGGTACTTGCTGCGCTGCGGTAGCTGCGATGATATAAGGTATCAAGTCCGTTTCGGTCATACTTTCGGATAGCTGGCCGCCGGCGCCCGGGGAGAGGCATGGGGCGAGCTGCCGTTACGGCATCGCCGCGGATCGTCGCAGTTGCGGAAACCTTGAGATGCCGCCCGCACGGCTAATCAGCGCAGCGCTTCGCGCCTAGATGCCCGACAACAGGAGGACATCATGGCGTATCTCGATACCCAGGCACATCTGCTCGAAGGACTCGGTGGCACCGTTTCGGCGGAGGCCGCGCTGAGCCCGCTCGAATTGCGCACGCTGCAGCTTTCGCAGGCGGACGGCCGCGCTTCGCTGCGCGCGCCGCGCCGGATCGAGCGGCTGGGGGCGATGCTGTTCGGTTCGCGCCGTGTGGCGGGTCTCGCCAATGCCCGGCTCGAGGCGCTTCGCCGCTTCGCCATTCTCTACCGGCTCGACGGCAAGCGGATCGATTCGTCCGAATATGCCCGGGCGGAAGCTGCCGGCCTGGACAGCATGATGCTCGATCGCGTGCGGCGGATCATCGATGGCTGGCCGCGCCGGGTTGGTCCGTTGCTGCATGCCGCGTCGCTGCTCGGGGCAGTGGGGCTTGCCACTGCCGCCAGTGTCACGGCCTATTTCTGGCTCGCCGACCAGCTCGAGCCGGCGGTGGCCGCGATCCTGCTCGGCACGGTCGCGGTGACGCTTGCCCCGCTCTTCGCCGGCCGTCCGCGGGGTGCGCGCGGATAATTTGGTATAGAACCACTGGGCCAAATCCGGTCCGTTAAATTGGTATTCAAATTGGCTTGCGCGTAAATTGCGCGACTGGTAGGCATCCTCATCGGCCACAAGAGCCGGTGGGGAGGATCCGTTGCGACTCTGGGCGCTGTCGATGGGGATACTTGTGGCGGCTGCCAGTCCGGCGGTGGCGCGCGACACCCTTGTCCATGATCAGCAGGAATATGCAGCGGCTGCGAAGGCGCTGGCGCCGGGAGACCGTATCCTCCTCGCAAACGGCGAATGGCGCGACTTTGCGGTGCGCTTCTCGGGCGCCGGCAGGCAGGACAAGCCGATCACGCTGACCGCCGAGACGCCGGGCAAGGTAATCCTGACCGGCGCATCGAGCCTGCGCATGGCGGGCAACTGGCTGGTCGTCTCGAACCTGATGTTCAAGGACGGGCACGGCACCGGCGAGGACCTGATCGCCTTTCGCTACGACACCAAGCGCTGGGCCGAGAATTCGCGGCTGACCGGGATCGTCATCGACGGCTATGGCGCGCCGACTGCGGCGAAGACCGATCACTGGGTCTCGCTCTACGGGCAGAACAACCGGGTCGATCACTCGCACTTCACCGGCAAGGTCCATGGCGGGGCGATGCTCGTGGTGGTCCGCGCGGCCTATGGCCCGAGCGAGAACCATCACCGCATCGATCACAATTATTTCGGCCCGCGACCGCCGCTGGGCGAGAATGGCGGGGAGACGATACGGATTGGCACCAGCCAGGAATCGCAAAGCGACTCCTTCACGGTGGTCGAGGACAATTATTTCGAGCGTTGCGACGGCGAGGTCGAGATCGTCTCGATCAAGTCGGGCAAGAACATCCTCAGGCGCAACACCGTGGTCGAGAGCCAGGGCGCCTTCGTGATGCGCCACGGGAACGGCAATGTGATCGAGGACAATGTCTTCTTCGGAAATGGCGTGAAGCGCACCGGCGGCATCCGGGTGATCAACCGGCGCCAGACCGTGCGGAACAACTATCTCGAGGGGGTGGCGGGCGACGGATCGTACAGCGCACTCTCGCTGATGAACGGCGTGCCCAATTCGCCGCTCAACCGCTACGAGCAGGTGCAGGATGCGCTGATCGAGCGCAACAGCGTGATCGATGCGAACAATGTGACCCTGGGCAATGGCGCGGACCAGGAGCTGTCGCTGCCGCCGATCTCGACCCGCTTCGTCGACAACCTGTTCGTCAACCAGAAGCGCGGCGATCCCTTTGTCGCCAAGTCGGACATCGCCGGGATCAGTTTCAGCGGCAATGTCATGTCCGTGACCGGACCCGCAGCCCTGCCGATCCAGATGGATCGCCGCCAGGTGACGCTCAAGCGCGCCGCCAACGGCCTGCTCTATCCGACCGATCCGGCGCTGGCGAAGGTCGGTGCCGATCGCACGCTCAAGCCCATCACGCGCGAGGAGACGGGTGTCTCCTGGTACGCCAAGCCTGCGGCCTCGCCGCTTCCGGGAAGCAATTGATGACTCGTTTTGCGTTTCTCCTCGCCGGTTCTGCCCTGTTCGCCACGCCCGCCCTCGCGCAGACCGCGCCGGGCACCCAGCCGACGCTGTTTCGCGCGGCCGAGATGGCGGCGACCGCCAAGGAAGCTACCGCCTATCCGCTGTTCAACGCCGAGCTGAAGCGGGTGCGCCGCGAAGTCGACAAGGCGATCAAGGCGGGTGTGGTCGTGCCGGTGCCCAAGGATCCGGGCGGCGGCTACACGCATGAGCAGCACAAGCGGAACTACACTGCCATCTATGGCGCCGGCCTCCTCTTCCGCATCACCGGCGAGCAGCGCTACGCCGATTTCGCCAAGGCCGAGCTGCTCGAGTACGCCAAGCTCTACCCGACGCTCGGCAGTCATCCCGCGGCGAGCGATCAGCGTCCCGGCCGCCTCTTCTGGCAGAGCCTCAACGACGCGGTCTGGGCGGTCTATGCCGTGCAGGGCTATGACGCGATCCGGGATTCGCTGAGCGCCGCCGATCGCGCGACGATCGACGACAAGGTGTTCCGCCCGATGGCGAGCTTCCTCTCGGCTGGCCAGGCCGAGGAGTTCGACCAGATCCACAATCACGCCACCTGGGCCTGCGCCGCGGTGGGCATGATCGGCTATACGCTGCGCGACAAGGATTTCGTCGAGGTCGCGCTGAAGGGGCTGAAGCGCGACGGCAAGTTCGGCTTCCTCGCGCAGATCGACCAGCTTTTCTCGCCCGACGGCTATTATGTCGAGGGCCCCTACTATCAGCGCTACGCGATGCTGCCCTTCGTGCTGTTCGCGCGCTTCATCGAGGCGAACCAGCCCGAGCAGAAGATCTTCCAGCACCGGAATGGCGTGCTCCTGAAGGCGATCCGAACCTCGATCCAGACCACGTACGACGGCTTCTTCTTCCCGTTCAACGACGCGATGCCGGACAAGAGCCTGAAGACCGACGAGCTCTACCAGTCGGTGGCGATCGGCTATGAAGTGACCAAGGACCCGGCGCTGCTCTCGATCGCCAAGTGGCAGGGGCGCACCGTGCTGACGCCCGACGGGCTGATCGTCGCGCGCGATCTCGCGGCGGGCAAGGCCCAGCCCTTCCCCTTCGCCTCGCAGTTCCTGAGCGACGGGCCGAAGGGCGAGATGGGCGGGCTGGCGATCATGCGCTCGGGCTCGGGGGATACCGACCAGGTGCTGGTCGCCAAGAATGCCGCGATGGGCATGGGCCATGGCCATTTCGACAAGCTCAACTGGATCCTCTACGACAACGGCCATGCCATCGTGACCGATTATGGCGCGGCGCGCTTCCTCAATGTCGAGAGCAAGGACGGCGGGCGCTACCTCAAGGAAAACGAGAGCTGGGCGAAGCAGACCGTCGCCCACAACACGCTGGTGGTGAACGAGACCAGCAATTTCGGCGGCAAGTGGAAGGTCGGCGACAAGCTCGCGCCCAAGCAGCTGTTCTGGGCGAGCATGCCGCAGGCGACCGTGAGCACCGCCGAGATGGTGGGTGCCTATCCAGGCGTGCGCTATCGCCGCACGCTGATCCAGCTGCCGGTCGACGGCGTCGAAAGCCCGATGATCGTCGACCTGCTCGACGTGACCGGCGACAAGCCCGCCACCTATGACCTGCCGCTCCATTATGCCGGGCAGATCACCAAGATCGACTTCCCGCTCCAGTCGAACGTCGCGGAGCGGCCGGTGCTGGGCAAGGCCAATGGCTATCAGCACATCTGGGTCGATGCGACCGGCACGCCGGGTGCGGACAAGGGCGCGATCACCTGGATCAACGACAACCGCTTCTACACCTACCGGATGATCGCGCCGGCGGGCGCCAGCGTGATCCTGGGCGAGAGCGGCGCGAACGATCCCAAGTTCAACCTGCGCCGCGAGCCGCTGCTGATCGAGCGGGTGGCGGGGGCGGCCAATGCCCAGTTCGTCAACCTGCTCGAGCCGCACGGCAATTACGATGCGGGCGAAGAGAAGACGACCGCGAGCAACAGCCGCGTGAAGGGCTTCACCCATGTCCGCACCAACGACGCGGACGTGATCACGATCAGCCTCGCCGATGGCCGCGGCATCACGCTCGCCATCGCCTTCTCGGCCGATGCCGCCGCGGCGCACTCGGCCACGGTCGATGGAAAGAAGCTCGACTGGAAGGGGCATTTCGCCCGGTTCGACACGGGCAAGGGCAACTGAGCCGATGACCAAGGTCAAGGGGCTCCGCTGGTTCGTCATCGGCCTGATCGGGCTGGTGACCGTGATCAACTATATCGACCGCAACGCGCTTGCCGTGATGTGGCCCGCCGTCTCCAAGGACATCGGCGCGGACAAGGCGGATTATGCCCTGCTCGTGACCATGTTCATGGTCGCCTATGCCTTTGGCCAGTCGCTGTTCGGCAAGCTGCTCGACCGGATCGGCACGCGGATCGGCTTCGTCATCGCGATCGCGGTGTGGTCGGTGTCGATCGGCGCGCATGCGCTGGTCCGCTCGCTGGGCATGCTGATCGGGCTGCGTATCACGCTCGGCGTGTCGGAGGCCGGCAACTGGCCCGGCGCGGTCAAGGCCAATGCACTGTGGTTCCCGCCGCAGGAGCGCGCGTTCGCCCAGGGCATCTTCAACGCCGGTGCGGCGATCGGCGCGATCATCGCGGCGCCTGCCGTAGCGGCGCTCTACGGCTCGTTCGGCTGGCGGGCGACCTTCGTGCTGGTCGGCGTGCTCGGCTTTGTCTGGCTGATCCCCTGGCTGTTCGTCTACCGCGCCGACCCCGATCGCCATCCCTGGCTGAGCGACGAGGAACGCGCCCATATCAATGCGCGTCCCGCCACCGCGGACGCGTCGGAGAGCGAAGCGCCGGCGCCCGGCATGCTCGAGCTGCTGCGCTATCGCCAGAGCTGGGCGATCCTGCTCAGCCGCTTCTTCCTCGATCCGGTCTGGTGGCTGTTCGTCTCCTGGCTGCCGATCTACCTGGCCGAGACCTTCCATTTCGACGTCAAGCAGATCGGCATGTTCGGCTGGGTGCCGTTCGTCGGCGCGATGCTCGGCAGCCTGGGCGGCGGCTGGTTCTCCGGCGTGCTGATCGCCCGGGGCTGGAACGCGCTGGCGGCGCGCAAGCTCGCCATCGCCATCGGCTGCGTGATCATGCTGCCGGCGCTGCTGCTCACCGCCCAGGCATCGACCCCGCTCTCGGCAGTGCTGCTGATCGCAGTGATCCTGTTCGGCTTCCAGGTGGCGATCAACAATATCCAGACCATGCCGGGCGACTATTTCGCCGGCGGTGCGGTCGGCTCGCTGGCAGGCATCAGCGGCACCGCTGCGGTGGCCGGCACGCTGATCACCACCTGGCTCGTGCCGGTGATGACCACGCAGGGCTATGCCCCGATCTTCGCGCTGGCCGCGGCGATCGTGCCGCTCGCGCTCCTCTCCATCCTGCTCCTCGGTCGCGGACTTCCGCGCGCCGCGGGCACCATCTCCCCAGAACGGAATCCAGCATGAAATTGAAGGACAAGGTCGCCATCGTAACCGGCGGCGGGCGTGACATCGGCAAGTCGGTTTCGCTGCAGCTGGCAGCGGAAGGTGCCAAGGTCGCGGTCAACTATCGCAGCGACGAAGCCGCCGCCAAGGCGACCGTCGCCGAGATCGAGGCGGCGGGCGGCACCGCGATCCTGGTCCAGGCCGACGTGACCAAGCCGGCCGAAGTGGCGCGGCTGGTCGAGGAGACCACTGCGGCGTTCGGCGAGCGGGTCGACGTGCTGGTCAATGTCGCCGGCGGCATGGTCGCCCGCAAGACGCTGGCCGACATGGACGAGGCGTTCTTCGACCATGTCATGGAGCTCAACCTCAAGTCGACCTTCCTCGTCACCAAGGCGGTGCTGCCGCATCTGGGCGAGGGCAGCGCGATCGTGAACCTGTCGTCGCTCGCCGGGCGGGACGGCGGCGGGCCGGGCGCCTCGATCTACGCGACCGCCAAGGGCGCGCTGATGACCTTCACCCGCAGCATGGCCAAGGAGCTGGGTCCGCAGGGCATCCGCGTCAACGCGCTCTGCCCGGGCCTGATCGGCACCAGCTTCCACGACACCTTCTCCAAGCCCGAGGGCCGCAAGGCGGTGGCCGGCAACACCCCGCTGCGCCGCGAAGGGCATCCGGACGAAGTCGCCTCGGCAGTCGTCTTCCTCGCTTCGAACGACGCCGCGTTCCTGACCGGCGTGAACATGGACATCAACGGCGGCCTCGCCTTCTCCTGAGGGACAGAAGGCCGCAACCTGGGAGGGATTATGTTCAAGACTGCACTCACGCTGGCGGCCCTGCTCGCCGTACCGGGGGCGGCCTTCGCCCAGACTTCGGAGGCCCAGCCTCCGCTCGAGAAGCGAGAGAAGCGCGTCGATGCGCCGCCGATCTCGGCCTACAAGATCATCCTAGTCGGTGACTCCACCATGGCGCCCGGCAGCGGCTGGGCGTCGGTGTTCTGCGCCTATCACGTCAAGTCGAACGTCGCCTGCCTGAACCTGGGTCGTGGCGGCCGTTCGACCCGCAGCTACCAGGCCGAGGGCTCGTGGAAGATCGCGCTCAGCGAAGCCGCGGCCCAGGGCTATGCGAAGAAATATGTCCTGATCCAGTTCGGCCATAACGACCAGTCGACCAAGGCCGAGCGCTGGACCGACCTCAACACCGACTTCCAGTCGAACCTCAGGCAGATGGTGCTCGACGTCCGCGCCGCCGGCGCGGTGCCGGTACTGGTCACGCCGCTGTCGCGCCGCGAGTTCCGCGGCGGCAAGCTCAACAACACGCTCGCCGCCTGGGCCGATGCGGTGCGCAAGATCGCGCTCGAGACCAAGGCGCCGGTGATCGAGCTGAACCGCGACAGCGCCAAAGCGGTCGAGCAGCTCGGTGCGGTCGAATCGATGAAGCTGGCCATGGCCGAGCCGCTTCCCGAGGAAGTGGCGGCGGGCAAGGCCGGCACCACGTTGCGCCCGCGCCCGGCTCCGGAATCGCCGCCGGCATCGACGCTGCCCAGGACTGGCCCGCGCGGCCGGATCGTGGAGAAGTTCGACTACACCCATGTCGGCGAGGGCGGCGCCAAGGTGTTCGCCAAGATCGTCGCCTATGACCTGGCGGTCGCCGTTCCCGAATTGAGCAGCCAGCTGCTCCCCTGAGCTCCGTCCCTGGAGGTGCGGTTCGACTCCCTCGGCCGCGCCTCCTTTTTTATTCGGCCGCACCGCTCTAACGGAGCGCATGCATCTGACTCCCGACATCCTTGCCTTCCTCGTCTCCATGGCGCTGCTCGCCGGCACGATCGACGCGATGGCGGGCGGGGGCGGACTGATCTCGATTCCTGCGCTGATGGCCGTGGGCATCCCGCCGGTCTCGGCGATCGCCACCAACAAGCTGCAGAGCGCCTGCGGCACCGCCTCGGCGGTGTTCGCCTATGCCCGGGCCGGCCATGTCGACTGGCGCCGCTTCACGCTGCCGGCGCTCGGCGCCTTCCTCGGCGCGGGGGCGGGAGCGACGACGCTGCAGTTCATCGACCCAAGCTTCCTCGCCGCCTTCGTGCCGGTGCTGCTGATCCTGATGGGGCTCTATTTCCTGCTCGCCCCGAAGATGAGCGAGGCGGACCGGCATGCCCGGATCGGCACGGTGGGGCTGACGCTGATCGTCACCGGCATCGGCTTTTACGACGGGTTCTTCGGGCCGGGCACCGGTTCGTTCCTGACCACCGTGCTGGTCGCGCTCGCCGGGCTCGGGCTGGTGCGGGCGATCGGCAATGCCAAGTTCCTCAACCTCTCGACCAACATCGCCGGGGTGCTGGCGATGGTCGCCGGCGGCAAGATGCTGTGGGGGCTGGCCATCGCGATGGCGGCGGCGAACATTATCGGCAACCAGATCGGCGCGCGGCTGGCGATCCGCTTCGGCGGGCGCGGGGTGCGGCCGCTGCTGGTGCTGCTCTCGGTAGCGCTGACAGCGAAGCTGCTGGCCGATCCGAAGAATCCGATCTGGGGCTGGTTCTAGCTTCCTATGCCGCTGGCAGCGGCGACTCGTGGAAGTTCACTAAGTTCATCCCCAGCACGGGTTCTTGCCGGGCCTGAATTGACACGGTTGCCGCGAATGCGCGCCATCTCGCAACATTGCTGCGTGGGCGGGGTCCTATCTTTCCTACGGTTGAAAGAGCGGCCGGGTGGTGGCCCGGCTGGGTGAGTGCAGCAGGCGGTATCCTATTTTGCAAGGCGAGTGCGAGCACCCCGCCCTCCTCGTCACCCCGGCCTTGTGCCGGGGTCCACCAAGCCGCACCGGATGCGCTCGAACCTCCTGCACATGGCTCGCCTCCCGGTGGACCCCGGAACAAGTCCGGGGTGATGATTGGGTTGTTGCGATGCTTCAGCGCTTCACGTCCGCCCCCGCGCCCGAGAAGCCCTCCACATCTGCCCGCGCGAACAGCGCCATGTCCCCCGGCACGCTGTGCTTGAGACAGGCCAGCGCCAGCCCCAGTTCCGCGGCGCGGGGGACCTCCGCGCCCTCCAGCAGCCCGTGCAGCACGCCCGCCGCGAAGGCATCGCCGCCGCCGATCCGGTCGATAATGCCGGGCATCGCGACCTCGGGCGTCTGGAAGCCAGCCTCGGGCGTGTCGATGCGCGCGGCGAGGCGGTGGCAGTCGCTGGTCTCGACATGGCGGGCGGTGGAGGCGATCCATTTGAGGTTGGGGAAGGCCGCGAAGCCGGCCAGTGCGGCCTCACGCCGCCGCGCCGGACCGTCGCCCGAGAAGGGCTGGCCGAGCAGCAGCGCCATGTCGCGGTGGTTGGCGAAGAACAGGTCGGCCTGGCGGACCAGTTCGGTGAGGATCGCGCGCGGATCGCTGTCCCAGCTCTCCCACAGCGCCGGCCGGTAATTGCCGTCGAAGGATATACGAAGGCCGAGGGCGCGGGCGGCCGCCATCGCATTGTGCGTCGCCAGCGCGAGATCGGGGCCGAGCGCGGGGGTGATGCCCGAGACATGGAGCCATTCGGCGCCGGCAAACGCCGCGGACCAGTCGAAGCCTGACCAGTCCTGCGTCGCGAAGGCGCTGCCGGCGCGGTCGTAGAGGATCTCCGAGGCGCGCAGCGATCCGCCGGGGGCGAGGAAGTAGAGACCCTGGCGGCCGGGCGCGCGGAAGCTGCGCGACAGGTCCACCCCGGCAGCGGCAAGCGCGCGCCAGGCGCCGTCGCCCAGGCCGTTTGCGGGGATCGCCGAGACCATCGCCGCGCGGTGCCCGAGCGTGGCGAGTGCAGCCATCACATTGGCCTCCGCCCCGCCGACATGGAGATCGAGGCTGGCCGCCTGGGGCAGCTGGACCTTCCCTTGCGTCGCCAGACGAGTGAGCACCTCGCCGAAACCGATGATCCGCGCTGGTCCACAGCTGGCTAGTCCGGTTGCCATCCAATCCTCTCCTCTGGTTTTGCTGCGCTGCATTAATCGGATTGGAGAATTGGTATCAAGATGACATTGACTTCATCCGGACCGGTGGTACCTAGAATTGGTATAAAAAGACGATTGGGGAGGATTCGAATGGCTTTGGGCTCCATCCGTGCGCGCGTGCGCGCCCGCTCGGCGCTGCTCACCGGCGTGTCGATCGCCGCGGCCCTGGCGGCGGTGCCGGCCTGGGCGCAGGACAGCACGCCCGCTCCGGCGGAGACGGCCGCTCCCGAGGCGATGCAGGAAGACCAGATCGTCGTCACTGCGATCCGCGAGACGATCCAGAGCTCGATCCAGTCCAAGCGCGATTCCGATGCGATCGTCGATTCGGTCTCGGCCAAGGAAATCGGCGACCTGCCCGGCCAGTCCGTCGGCGAAGTGATCGCGACGATCACCGGCGCTTCGATCGACCGTGCCAATTACGGCCCGACCGAAGTCTCGATCCGCGGCCTCGGTTCGGGCCTGAGCATGACCACGCTCAACAAGCGCGAGGCGACCAACGGCTCGGGCGACCGCGCGGTCAATTTCGGCCAGTTCCCCTCCGAGCTGTTCAACGCGATCAAGATCTACAAGACGCAGCAGGCCGATCTGATCGAAGGCGGCGTCGCCGGCCTGATCGAGCTCGAGACCCGCAAGCCGCTCGACCACAAGCGCCGTTCGATCCAGGCGGAGATCAAGGGCAATTTCAATCCCTATCAGGACCGGATCAGCGGCTCGAGCCCGTTCGGCTATCGCGCGACGCTCAGCTATATCGACCAGTTCAACGCCGGCGATCTCGGCAGGATCGGCATCTCGCTCGGCTATCAGCGCAACGACGTGAACGATCCGGTCGAGCGCTTCTATACCAGCTCGACCTGGTTCACCTGCAACGCGGCGATCGTCTCGACCACCAACTGCACCGAGGTGACGCGCCAGCAGGGCAATTCGGGCACGCCCTATTTCCACGCGTCCAACTCGTATCTCTATCGCCAGATGATCACGTCGGACCTGCGCAACGCGGTGTTCGGCGCGCTGCAATGGCAGCCGAGCCCGACGATCGACGTCAATCTCGACCTGCAATATTCGCGGCGGCAATATAGCGAGACGCGCAACGACTTCGGCACCGCCGAGGGGCGCTACAATCTGCGCAACGTGGTGGTGGGCGACAACCACCAGATGCTCTCGGCCGACGGCACCGCGACGCTGCAGACGTTGTCCGGCCTGTTCCAGCGCGACGAGAAATATCTGGGCTTCGGCGGCAATGTCGAATGGAAGCCGAGCGACCGGCTGACGGTGACCGCGGACTTCGGCTATTCACACACCAAGCGCGTCGACATCACGCGCACGGTGCGGCTGCGCACCGATCCGCTCGACATCTACGGCGTGCGGACCGCGATCAACAACCAGCGCATTCCCTATTCGGTGGACTTCTCCAAGAGCTTCCTGCCGGTCTTCAGCTTCGATCCGCGCTTCGATCCGAACAACCACAACCTGTTCAGCGACGATACCCAGCTGACCCGCTCGCAGGACGGGCGCGAGGACGAGATCTATTCCGGCCGGCTCGATGCCAGCTACAAGCTCGACGGCTTCCTCGAGCGGATCGACATCGGCGGGCGCTGGGCGAAGCGGCAGTTCTTCGGCTACAGCAACGACGTGGTGACCCTGTCGGCGCCGCTGGACAAGGACCGCGAGGTCAATCTGGCGTGCCGCACGCCGTTCCCCGAGCGCAACTTCTTCGCCGATTCGCCGAACAAGCAGACGATCAGCTACGCGACCTTCGACGTGCTCTGCCAGTTCCGCGGCTATCTCGGCACCGAGGATCCCGGCCCCAGCGCGGACCTGCGCTCGGTCGACAATCCGGATGTCACCGAAGAGACGCTGGCCGGCTATGCGATGGCGACCTATTCGGGCAGCCTCGGCGGCATTCCGGTGCGCGGCAATTTCGGCGTGCGCGGCGTGCACACCCAGGTGACCGCGGTTGGCCTTCGCGCCCCGCTCAAGGTCATTCCGCGCGCCGGCGGCAATGTCTCGCTGGTGGCCGATACGACGAGCTTCACCGAAACCCGGATCAGCTCGGGCACGATGCGCTGGCTGCCGAGCATCAACGCGATCTTCGACGTCGCGCCGAAGATGCGGGTCCGCACCGGCATCTACCGCGCCATGTCGCGGCCCGCGCCGAGTGCGCTGGGCGCCGGCCGCCGCATCACGCTGGAAGAGGATGCGGGCCAGGGCTTCCCCACGGTGGACGAAGCGATCGGCACGATCGTCGCCTCGGGCAGCCCGCGGCTGAAGCCGGTGATGTCGTGGAATGCCGACCTGGCGTTCGAATATTATGCCAACAAGGACACGTTGTTCGCGGCGACCGGCTATTACAAGCGCTTCACCGGCGGCAAGGTGCCGATCTCGATCGACGAGACCTTCGTCATCGACGGGCAGGATTATCTGGTACCGGTCAGCCAGACGACCAACAGCAACGACAAGGCCGACCTGTACGGCGTGGAGATCACCGCATCGAACCGGTTCAGCTGGCTGCCGCATCCGCTCGACGGGCTGGGCGTGAAGCTGAGCTACAATTACGCCTGGTCGAACTACAAGACGCAGGACATCCGGTATGGGGATATCATCGACAGCGCGACCGGCGACCTGATCCCCGGCCTGATCCCGGCGGCGGGGCTGAGCGGCTATTCGAAGCACGTCTTCTCGGCCCAGGCCTTCTACGAGATCGGGCCGATCTCGCTGCAGGGCATCTATCGCTACCGTTCGCGTTATTATCAGGCGTTCACCAGCGACAATACCCAGTTGCGCTACGTGGAAGGCAACAACACCTTCGACGTGAACCTGAGCTACAAGATCAACAAGCAGGCGGATATTCGCTTCCAGGCGCTCAACCTCTTCAACGAACCGCGCGTCGAGTACATGCCGGTCGTGGGCAGCACCCGGAACGTCGAATATTACGGGCCGCAATATTTCCTGAGCTTCCGGGTTCGTCTCCGTTAAGGCGGAGCGGAAGCGGGCTGCGGACCAATTGCCTATTCCAAATGGGCGCGGTCTGGGGCATTGACGGGAGCCAGACCAGGAACATCGAGGACCCAATGGCCGAACGCCGTCTCTTCCAGGATATCGCCGAGCGTATTGCGGCGATGATCGCGGAGGGCACTTTCCCTCCCGGATCGCGCCTGCCCGGCGAGCGCGAGATGGCGGAGCGGCTCGGGGTCAGCCGGGTGACGATCCGCGAGGCGGAGATCGCGCTCCAGGCCCAGGGACTGGTGCGGATCAAGACCGGCTCGGGCGTCTATGTCTGCGACCGCAACGAGCCGAGCGTCGGCCAGCTGCCGGTGGTGAGCGCGTTCGAGCTGACCGAGGCGCGCTCGCTGTTCGAGTCCGAGGCTGCAGCGCTCGCCGCCCCGACGATCAGCGACGAGCAGCTCCAGGTGCTCGAATCGCTGGTGGTCGCGATGGACGAGGCCGAGGAGGGCAGCGCAGCGGCGACCGAGGCGGACCGCGCCTTCCACCTGACCATCGCCAGTGCATCGGGCAACCAGGCGATCATGTTCGTGATCAATACCCTTTGGCGCATGCGCACCGAGATCCCCGAGATCTGCGCGCTCCACGCCTCGGTCTGCGGGCATGACGAGGACACCCGCCACGACGAGCATGCCGCGGTGCTCGAGGCGCTCAAGCAGCGCGACTCGGCGGCGGCGCGCACGGCGATGCGCAAGCATTTCAGCCGGCTGCTCGAGGCGATGCTCAAGGCATCGGAAGAGCGCGAGATCATGGA
>Ga0102592_1000592_pt1 | contig 56247 bp, 59 predicted proteins | sample AraplaCol_mMF_r2_FD_76861 | JGI IMG/M metagenome (GOLD analysis project Ga0102592, IMG submission 76861) | Arabidopsis root microbial communities from North Carolina, USA - plate scrape MF_Col_mMF_r2 (SPADES assembly) (version 2) | ecosystem: Host-associated > Plants > Roots > Endosphere...
CCAGCGTGCTCGGCCAGGCGCTCGACCTGCTGCGCGACGGCAAGCCGGCGCGGCTGACCGAGCCGAAGGACCCGGACGAGGCGCGCGCCTTCGCCCAGGCGCAGCTGCTCACCGGCAAGCCGGTCCTGTACGTGTGCAACGTCAACGAGGAAGACGCGGCGAACGGCAACGAGCTGTCGGCCAAGGTGTTCGCCAAGGCCAAGGCCGAGGGCGCCGAGGCTGTGGTCGTCTCCGCCGCGATCGAAGCCGACATCGCGACCATGCCGGTGGAGGACCGCGCCGAATTCCTGGGCGAGCTGGGCCTGGAGGAGACCGGTCTCGCCCGCGTGATCCGCGCCGGCTACAAGCTGCTGCACCTGCTGACCTTCTTCACCGTCGGCCCCAAGGAAGCGCGCGCCTGGACCGTCGATGACGGCGCCACCGCGCCGAACGCCGCCGGCGTGATCCACAGCGATTTCGAGAAGGGCTTCATCCGCGCCGAGACGATCGCGTACGACGATTTCGTCGCGCTGGGCGGCGAGGCCAAGGCCCGCGAGGCCGGCAAGCTGCGCGCGGAAGGCAAGGCGTACATCGTCAAGGACGGCGATGTGATGCACTTCCTGCATAGCTGAGGCAGTTGAATCCTCCCCCGCCAGGGGGAGGTGGCACGCGTAGCGTGACGGAGGGGGAGGTACGCGAGCCGATAGTGGGTCGCTTACCTCCCCCTCCGTCATTCCCCGCTTGCGCGGAGACTGACACCTCCCCCTGGCGGGGGAGGATTGAAATCTAAGGCCTCTTCGCCCCCGGCAGCGTCGCCAGACGGGCCTTGGGGATCTTGAGGACCATGCCCGCGGCGGCCCCCGGCACCGCGCTCACCCGGTATTCCGCGATCGTGCCGTAGATCTGGGCGATGTCGGCGGGGGCAAGGCCATAGTCCGCCGCCAGCCAGGCGAACATGCTCGACGAGGCGGCGCGGAACGAGGCGTCGAGCGAGCCCTCCATGCCAATCGCGACGAGATGCGTCGGCGTTTCGATGCGGACCCGGCCGGCGCTCTTGCCGCGGATCAGGTCGATCTCGACCTCGACGTCCATCGAGGTCTCGAGCGCATCGCCGGTGGTCTCGCCGTCGCCCTGCAACGCATGCGCATCGCCGAAATAGAGCAAGGCGCCCGGCACCGCGACGGGAAGGTAGACAATGGTCCCCTCTCCCATCTCGTTGAAGTCCATATTGCCGCCGAAGCTGCCGACATCACCCGATCCGGGCGCTGCGCCGCGCGGGCTCACTGCCACGCCGATGCCGCCGAGCATCGGCTTGACCGGTACCTCGAAGCCCCTGAGCGCATCGCTCGGCGCGTCGGGCGTGGCGATGCCCTTCTCGCGATCGAGCCGCCAGGTGACCGGCTTGCCCGCCCCCGCCATGCGCACCGCGGTGCGCGCATCCTGCCCGCGCTCGGTCATGCCGCTGGAGCTGATCGCCGTGTCGCGGTTGAGGCGTAGCCTGCGGATGCGGACGACCAGCGTGTCGCCGGGCATCGCCCCGTCGACATAGAAGGGGCCGGTCTGCGGATTGCCAGGCGCGGCGCGGCGCACCCCGTCCGCATCGATCCCCGCCGCGTCGATCGTTATGGTATGGATCGTGTCGCCGGGGTTCACGTGCAGCGCCGGCGGATTGAACGGCGAGAATTCGCGGTAGAAGCGCGTCGGCACGAACTCGCGGCGCTGCGGCGCGGCGCCGCTCGGCTGGGGCGGTCGCTCGGCAGTGAAGGCCAGGCGGTGGGGCACGCGCGCCGGCTCGCGGCCATCGACCAGCATCATCTCGCCGGTGATCCGCCCCTTGACCAGCCGGGCAGTGACGTCTTCCGAGCCGCCGGACGTGTCCTTTGCGAGGAAGCGGATTTCGCTGCCCTTCACCGTGCCGGTCAGCACGTCGCCCGTCAGGTCGCCGCTGATCTGGCTGCCATCCTGCTTGAGATCGAGCGTCCAATAGGTCGGCGTACCGAAATAATCGACGGTGACGATCCAGCGTCCCGCGACCTGATCCTGCGCCTGCGCCGCTACCGGCAGCGCGCAGACCAGCGCAGCCGCACCCCAGAAACCACCCCGCATATCGCCCTCCCTGCGACTTCGTTTCGATCAAGCAATGGTTCGGAGGCTGAACTTCGAATGAACCCGGACGCCCCTGCGCGACGGTTCGGCTTGCGCTTGCGGCGGCGTGCGGGTGAGATGGCGCCATGCAGCGATCCCCCGCGCGAATCCTCCGCCTGATGGGCATGATCTCCGGATATGGCGTGGCCGGGCTGGGCCTGCTCTATGCGCTGGTGATGGCGATCGGGCTGATCGCCCTGCCGGTATCCGGCGCGCCGATCGGCCAGCCTTGGTTCGGCGCGATGGAAGTGCTGATCCTGCTGCTCGTGCCCCTGCTGCTCGGATTGGCCGCCGCGGTGCGCGGCACCCGAGTGGGACCGCGATACGCGCGGCTGGCGCTTCCCTTCATGGCCGCGGCGCTGGCGCTGACCAGCGTGGTGCACCTGTCGATCCTGGCGCTGGGGGTGCGGAACGCCTTCGCCTGGCCTTCCCTGCCCTACATGCTCGACATCATCGCCTGGGACGGTTTCTTCGCGCTCGCCGTGCTGCTGATGGCGCCGGCGTTCCGTGGCGCCGGGGACGAACGGACGATCCGCCGGCTGCTGATTGCCAGCAGCGTGCTGGCGCTGCTCGGCTGGCTGGGGCCGATCACCGGGGCGATGGGGCTGCGGATGATCGGGGTGCTCGGCTATGCGATCGTCTTCCCGCTCGCCGCCCTGCTGATCGCACGCTGGTTCAGCCGGTGGAGGCCGGCAGCGCGAACTTGACCGGCGCGGCATCGACCCGGCCCGGCAGCGCCGGCATCGTCCCGTCGCGCAGGAAGCGCATCGTCGCCGCATCGAGATCAGGATGATCGCGCAACAGCCGGCCATTGTGCTGGCCGCGATGGACGATCAGCGCGCGGGCATTGGGGAACCAGGGCAGCACGTCGACCAGATTCTCGACCGGGGTATTGGCGTCCCAATCGCCCTGGACGAACAGGATCGGGGTCTCGTCGCGGACGGGCAGGCGGAAGGCGTCGCCCAGATCGGCGGTGGGCCAGAGATCGGCGGTGGCGGCATAGGCGGCGAAGTTCCACGGGCCGAGCATGTCGAGCGCGGGATCGCTCTGGATCTGCGCCCAGCGCGCCGCGGTGACGCCGGTGGCGGTATCGATCAGCGGGCCGATCAGCGAAGCGGTGCTCGCCTTGCGCGTCTCGGCCTCCTCGGCGGCCCAGGCCTGGTAGCGGCCGTTATAGGCGTCGATCACGAAGGCCGGCCAGCGGCTCGCATCGGTGACATGGCTGAACAGCGCGCGCTGGAAGTCGCCGAGCCCTAGCACGACCTTGCCGGTGCCGGGCACCTCGACCGCCACCGGCCCCTTGGCGAAGCGGTCGCGCACCGTCCGCGCCGCCGCGATAAGCCCGCCCTTGGGAATGAAGGGCCTGAGCGCCGGATCCTGCTCGGCCTCGAAGGCGACGCGCTGCATCACCGCGAAGACCTGGGCAGGCATGTCATAGCCATTGGCGAGCGGCTCGACCAACGAGATCAGGCCGCGTGCCACCGTGCCCGGATGACGCTTCAGCACGGCAAAGGCCCATTGCGAGCCGAAGCTCGCGGCAGTGAGGCTGATCCTTTGGTAACCGAAGGCACGGCGCACCGAGTCCACGTCGTCGGCGCATTCGGCGATGGTGTAGCCGGTCAGGTCGTGCCCCGGATTGGCCGCCGCTGCGCCCTCGGCCAGCTTGCGGGTCACCGCGATATCGTCCTCGATCCGGCTGGGCTGGGCGAGCGGGGCGGCGGGATAGCGCAGCTCGAGCATGTCGCCGCGCAGCGTGTATCCGCGCTGCTCGACGATCACCAGGTCGTTGGTCTCGGCATGGTCGAGCCACATGCGCAACCGGCGCTTCGCCAGCGGACTGGGGTCGCCGAGCGTATCGAGCAGGGTGACGCCAGGGCCGCCGACGAGCAGGAAGATCGGCGGCTGGCCGATGTCCTTCGCCGCCTTGATGCGCAGCACGCCGACCTTGATGCGGCGGCTGTCGGGTTTCGCGCGGTTCTCGGGGACCTCGATCGCGCCGGCCTCATAGCGGACCGGGCTGCCGTCCGAGGCGGTCTCGGTTCCGGGGGTGAGGGAAAGCCTGTCCTGCGCCGCGGCGGGCACCGCCAGCCCGAGCGCAACCACCACCGCAAGCAGCATCCGCATCCCGATCCCCTCTTTTCCTGCATCGTGGCGAAGGCGAAATGAACGGCAGGTTAGCACGGCATCCGGAACGAGAGGATTTCGGGAAGGGCTTCAACGACGCGGGGAAGACCCCTTATGCTGATCCCGCCGAAAGGAGATTCGATGGGCCTGCTGGACAAGTTGCTGCGCCGTGGCGGCGCGAAATCCGAGCCGTTGCCGATGGATGACGAGGGCGTGCTGGTCAACGCCTATGCCACAGTGCGCGACCTGCCGCCGCTCGGCTTCGCGCATATATGGCACAACCAGCGCGACCTTTCGGATCCCGAGCTCGCCGCGCATCTCGACGGCTTCGCCGGCTATGTGATGAACCGCGGCGACGGCCAGATGACTGCGGCACGCTATCATCTGTGGCGCCATATCCAGCGGGTCCGCCACCAGCTCAGCTTCTCGGTGTCGGCGGAGGCGCTGGGCCAGATCGAGCAATGGGCCCGCGACGCCAATGCGATCCTGTTCCTGCCCGACGGATCGGTGCGCGCGCCGGACGGGGCGGTGCTGATCAACGGCGCAGGGGAAAGCGATCCGGCCGCCGCCCTGCCCTATCCGCCCGACGCCGTGGCGCGCCGCGAACGGACGCTGGCGCATCTCGCCGGGATCACGCCGCGCCCGCCCGCCAGCATGCCGCCCGCGTTGGGCGAGGCCGAGCTGCTGCTGCGCCCGGCAGGCGAGACGCTGCGCCGGGCGCTCGCGCTGGCCTGTGTGGCGGTCCATGCCGAGAACCTGCAGAACGGCGACGACGATATCCGGCCCCGGCTGCGCGAGCTGAACCTGATCGGCATGGCATCGCTCACGCCCAGGGAGACGGCGTTCCTCGAAGCCGAGTCCCCTGATGCGCAGACCGTCACCCAGATGGGCTGGCGCTATGAGGCGCTGAACACCCTGCTCTGGGCACTGGGCAACGAGGCCGTCATCCTCGACGCGAGCGACCGGATTGCGGACGCGGCAGTCCTGGCGCGCGCTGCGCTGGAATTCGCACAGGCGCCACACGCCGATCCGCGCTTCCGCCCGATCCCGGAAATCCTGGATGCGCTCGACCGGACCTGGCGCATGCAATGGATTGTCCGCGAAGCGCACAAGACCGGGCCGGCGCCCGCGGGGCTGAACCCAGGTGTGCTGACGGAACGCCATGTCGCGCTGAACTGGCTGACCGGTTTCCAGAACGAGCCGGGCACCCCGTGGGACGAGATCGACACCCCGAGCTGATCGCCTAGCCCTCGAACGCCGCGAGGATCGGGCACGGCCCCGCGCCGCCCTTGCCGCATTCATGGGCGAGCTTGCCCAGCGCATCGCGGGCGGCGGTGAGCTCGGCGATCTTGCGGTCGAGCATTTCGATCTGCTCGCGGGCCAGCGCGCGGGCGCGGGGGCGGTCGTCGCGGGCGTCGAGATCGAGCAGCTCGGCGATCTGCTCCAGGGTGAAGCCCGCGGCCTGGGCCGAGCGGATGAACCTTAGGCGCCGCAGATCGCCCTCGCCATAGCGGCGCACCCCGCCATGATAGCCGCGCTCGGGCTCGGCCAGCATGCCGCGCCGCTGATAATAGCGGACCGTCTCGACGCCGACGCCGCCCGCTTCGGCCAATTTCCCGATCGTCAATGACATGGCTTGACTCCGTACCATGGTACGGACCCTATATGGGCTCGCATGACAGGGAATGCAAAGCGCGCGACGCTCTACCGGATGGTGATGCCCGATCATGTCTGCCCCTATGGACTGAAGTCCAAATGGCAGCTCGAGCGGCATGGTTATGTGGTCGACGACCATTGGCTGACGACGCGGACGGAGACCGACGCGTTCAAGGCCGAGCATGATGTGAAGACCACGCCACAGACCTTTATCGACGGCAAGCGGATCGGCGGCAATGACGACCTGACCCGCTTCTTCGGCGGGAAGGTGATCGAGCCGGGGGCGACCAGCTACCAGCCGGTGATCGCGCTGTTCGCGATGACCGCGGCACTGGCGATGGCGGCGAGCTTCGCGGTGAGCGGCACGCCCTTCACGGTGCGCGCGGCGGAGTGGTTCGTCAGCTTCAGCATGTGCGTGCTGGCGATGCTCAAGCTGCAGGACGTCGAGAAATTCTCGTCGATGTTCCTAGGCTACGACCTGCTCGCCCGGCGCTGGGTACCCTATGCCTATGCCTATCCGTTCCTGGAGGCGCTGGCCGGGGTGCTGATGGCCGCCGGCGCGCTGACCTGGTTCGCGGCGCCGCTGGGGCTGACGATCGGTACGATCGGCGCGGTCTCGGTGTTCAAGGCCGTCTATCTCGACCGGCGCACGCTCAAATGCGCCTGCGTCGGCGGGAGCAGCAACGTGCCGCTGGGCTTCGTCTCGCTGACCGAAAATCTGTTCATGATCGGCATGGGGCTGTGGATGCTTGCCCGGCCCGCCGCGATGGGAATGTAAGAACATGAAGAAGCTGCTCCTCACCACCGCTGCGCTGTTGCCCCTTCCCGCCTTCGCGCAGGACCATAGCGGGCATTCGATGCCGGGCATGGACATGCCCGCGCCTGCTCCCGCCCCGACGCCTGCGCCGCAGGATCATTCGATGCACGACATGCAGGGGATGGATGCGCAGGACTCCTCCGCCCCTGCCGGTGCGGCGAACAGCGCGATCGGGTCGGGCACCTCGCGCCTGCCGGTGTCGGACGGGATGAACGGCGGCTTCCATGTGATGACCGGTGACTGGATGCTGATGGCGATGGGTTCGGCGACGCTCGCCTATACCGACCAGGGCGGGCCGCGCGGCGACAATGCGACCTACACGGCGAACATGGCGATGTTCCAGGCGCAGCGGCGCTGGTCCGACGGCACGAAGCTGACTTTCGACGTGATGGGCAGCCTCGACGCGGTGAACGGCCAGCGCGGCTATCCGAACCTGTTCGCCAGCGGCGAGACCGCGCATGGTGAGCCGCTGATCGACCGCCAGCACCCGCACGACCTGTTCATGGAGCTGACCGCCCGGCTCGACGTGCCGCTGGGCGGCGGCGTTTCCGGCTTCGTCTATGGCGGGCCGGTGGGCGAGCCGGCGCTGGGTCCCTCGGCCTTCGTCCACCGCAAGTCCGCGCGGTACCTGCCGCTCTCGCCGATCTCGCACCACTGGTTCGACAGCACGCACATCACCTATGGCGTGGTAACCGGCGGGCTCTACACCAATGGCGTGCAGCTCGAGGCATCGGCGTTCCGCGGGCGCGAGCCGGACGAGAAGCGCTGGGACATCGAGAGCCCCAAGCTCGACAGCTGGAGCCTGCGCGCGACCTGGACGCCGTCGCCGAACTGGGTGGTGCAGGCGAGCCATGGCCGGCTGAAGGATCCCGAGGAGATGCACGCCGGCCAGGACGAGAACCGCACCACGGCGAGCGTGCAATATGGCGGAGGCGGCGTCTCCGCGCTGCTCGCCTTCTCGGCCAAGGACCGGGTGCCCGGCGACACGCTGACCGCCTGGATCGCCGAGGCGAACTGGGACCTGAGCAGGCATCACAGCCTGTTCGGCCGGATCGAGAATGTCGCCAATGACGAGCTGTTCCCCGACCATGTCGACCCGCTGCACGACACCAAGTTCCGGGTGACGCGGTTCGAGGCGGGCTATGCCTATCGCATCCAGCTGTCCGACAAGGGCGAGGTGGCGCTGGGCGGATCGCTGGCGACCTATGCCAAGCCCGATGCGCTCGACAGCGCCTATGGCAGGGCGCCGTTCAGCTACACGCTGTTTGCCCGGCTGGGCCTGGGGATGTAACGACTTACCCCCGCAACATTCTGCTGTCAGGGGGCCGCGCATGCGCTGGTATTCGAAGATCGCCGCCGCGGCGCTTGCCGCCGTCCTCCAGGCTTGCGCGACCGCGCCGGTGGCGGCCCCGCCGCCCGCCGCAGCACCCGCTCCGGTCGCCGAGCAGCGCGCGCCGGTGACGATCCTCGTCTCGATCGACGGCTTCCGCAGCGACTATCTGGATCGCGGCGTGACGCCGAACCTGTCGGCGCTTGCCGCAAGCGGCGTCACCGCGCCGATGCACCCGAGCTTCCCGTCCAAGACCTTCCCCAACCACTGGACGCTGGTGACCGGCATGTACCCGGACCATCACGGCATCACCGCCAACAAGATGGAGGATGCCGCGCGGCCGAAGGAAGTCTTCACCATGCAGAGCGACGACCCGTTCTGGTGGAACGAGGCCGATCCGATCTGGGTGGACGCGGAGAAGGCGGGCATCCGCACCGGCACCGAATTCTGGCCGGGCTCGAACGTCGCGATCGGCGGCAAGAAGGCGGACAAATGGCCCTATGAGATCCAGGGCGGCACCCGGCCGAGCGACTGGGCGCAGTTCAACCAGGTGATTACCGGCGAGCAGCGGGTCAATGCGCTGATCGACTGGCTGCGCCGCCCCGCCGCGACGCGGCCGAAGTTCCTGACGCTCTATTTCGACACGGTCGACAGCGCCGGCCATATGTACGGTCCGGACGACCGGCGCACGACCGCAGCTGTGGCCGATGTCGACAAGCTGGTCGGCCAGCTGGTCGACGGGCTCACCGGGCTGGGCCAGCCGGCCAACCTCGTCATCGTCGCCGACCATGGCATGGCGGCGACCAGCGGCGAGCGGACCGTCGTCGCCACCACCGGGCTGGCGCCGGAGGATTACCATCTGGTCGAGGCCGGGCCCTATCTCAGCCTGACCCCGGCGCCGGGCAAGGAAGCCAAGGTCGAGAAGGCGCTGCTCGGCAAGCACGACCATTACGAATGCTGGCGCAAGAGCGAGATCCCGGCGCGCTTCCACTATGGCACCAATGCCCGCATCCCGGCGATCCTCTGCCTGGCCGAGACCGGCTGGTCGGTGAGCGACAAGCCGGGCAAGGCCGGCGAGAGCGGCGGCAATCACGGCTTCGACAATATGTCGCCGGAGATGCGTGCGCTGTTCATCGCCAATGGCCCGGCGTTCCGGCAGGCGGTGCTGCCGGCCTTCACCAATGTCGATGTCTATCCGCTGCTGCGCGACCTGCTCGGCCTGCCGGCCAAGGCCGGGGTGGACGGCAGCGACGCGCCGTTCCGGGATGTGCTGGTTCGGTAGGCATTTCGCGCCACCTCGGCGTGGACAGAGCCGACGGAAAGGGGTTTCGTTTCCGGAAACGTTTTCCCCGGCGAAGGCCGGGGTCCAGTCCTTGAAGTCACGCGCCTTGGCGCGTCTTCGCCGCGCACGCTTAGTCTGGGCCCCGGCCTTCGCCGGGGAAAACCGTGCCAGCTACCGGTAGCGCATGCCCCCCGAATGCCAGCTGCGCGAAGGGGACGGAAGGCGTGAGATGAGGCTTGCCAAGGATCGGTTTTCATCCGAAACTGATCCCATGCTCTATCTGGACGATATGCAAGTCGGCACGAAGCGGAGCTTCGGCCGGTATGAGGTCACGCGCGAGGAAGTGCTCGACTTTGCGCGCAAGTACGACCCCCAGCCCTTCCACCTTTCCGACGAGGCGGCGGCGCAGACCCATTTCGGCCGGCTCGCGGCGAGCGGCTGGCACACCTGCGCGATGACGATGTCGATGTTCGTCGCCGAGATGGGCGTGAACCCGCAGGCCAGCCTGGGCGCGGCGGGGGTGGACGAGCTCCGCTGGCTCAAGCCGGTCTATCCCGGCGACGTGCTGCGCTGCGAGAGCGAGATCCTGGAAGTGAAACCCTCGCGCAGCCGGCCCGAGATGGGCAGCATGCGGACCCAGACGACGACCTACAACCAGCATGACGAGCCCGTGCTGCGGTTCATCGCACTGGCGCTGATGCGGCGGCGGCCCCAAGCCTGACTCCGCCATAGCTTCTCCCCGGCGAAGGCCGGGGCCCAGACTTGAAAGTCACGCGCCTTGGCGCGTCTTCGCCGCGCGCGCTTAGTCTGGACCCCGGCCTTCGCCGGGGAAAGAAAGTGTCGGCTATCCTGCTATCAATGCCCGTCGAACGCCACCAGCGAATGGACGTGGATCCCATCGCCGCGCAGCGCGTCGGCGCCGCCCAGCTCGGGCAGGTCGACCACGAAGGCCGCCTGGGTGACCTCCGCCCCGGCCTTGCGCAGCAGGCGGACCGCGGCGCGGGCGGTGCCGCCCGTGGCGATCAGGTCGTCGACCAGCAGCACGCGCGCGCCCGGCGCCAGCGCATCGGCATGGATGGCGATCCGGTCGGTGCCGTATTCGAGGGCATAGTCCTCGGCAATCGTCGCGCCGGGCAGCTTGCCGTCCTTGCGGACCAGCAGCATGCCCGCGCCGAGCTTCACCGCCAGCGCCGCGCCGAACAGGAAGCCGCGCGCCTCGATCCCGGCGACCAGGTCGACCGCGCCGTCGACGGCCTCGGCCATCCGGTCGATGGTCAGCTTCAGCCCCTCGGCATCGAGCAGCAGCGTGGTGATGTCGCGGAACATGATGCCCGGCTTGGGGAAGTCGGGGATCGTCCGGATACGCTGCCGGATGTCGTCATTCATCGAAACGGACCCTTTAAACACAGGAATCCCGCCCAGGCCGAGCCGGGGCGGGATCCAGATTGATCGGCATTTACCGCCGGAGCGGGATCAGTGCTTAACGCCTGCCCAAACCGAGCGATAGGCACCATAGGTCAGGAAGCCCAGCACGATGAGGAAGGCGAGCACCGCCCAGCCGGCCGTGCGGCGCGTCTGGAGGGTCGGCTCGGCGGTCCACACCAGGAAGGCGGCCACGTCGGTCGACATCTGGTCCACCGTCGCGCGGGTGCCGTCCGAATACTGGACCTGGCCGTCCTGGGTGAGAGGCGGCGGCATCGCGATGTTGAGGTTCGCGAAATAGGGGTTGAAGTGCATTCCGTCCGGGGTCTTGGCGAACTCGGGGAAGTGCTTCAGCGCCTCGGCCGAAGGCTTCTCGTTATAGCCGGTCAGCAGCGAGTGCACATAGGCCGCGCCGTCATGCCGCGCCTTGGTGATCAGGCTGAGATCCGGCGGGGTGCCGGTGCCCGGATAATAGACCTTGGGGAAGCGGTCCGACGGCACATTGTCGCGCTCGCCCCAGGTGCCGCCCTTCTCGTCGAACACCGGCTGCTTGACCGCCCAGTCCTTGGCGATCTTCTTCACCTCGGGATCGGTGTAGCCGAGGTCCTTCAGATTGCGGAACGAGACCAGGTTGAGCGAGTGGCAGGCCGCGCAGACTTCCTTGTAGACGAGGAAGCCGCGCTGCAGTTGGCGCAGGTCGAACTTGCCGAGCGGCCCGTCCGAGGCGAGCTTCAGCTCCTTGGGATGCTTGTGCATCGCATGCTCGGCGGTTTCGGCCGCCGGCTCGTTGATCACGCCCCAGACCGAGCCCGCGAGCGCGATCAGCAGCACGAGGATAAAGCCACCGCCGACCAGGAACTTGATCGATTTGATGAACAGTGAAGTCATTGTTCCCAGTCCCCCTTACGCGCCGGTCTTGGCCAGCACGGCCTCGGTGATCGAGCCCGGCAGCGGCTTCGGCGTCTCGAGGTGCGAGATGATCGGCACGATGATCAGGAAGTGCGCGAAGTAATAGGCTGCCGCGATCTGGCTGAGGATCACGTAGAGCGGTTCGGCCGGAGAGCCGCCGCAATAGCCGAGCACCAGCACGTCCGCCACCAGCACCCAGAACGCCACCTTGTACATCGGGCGGTACGAGCCCGAGCGCACCGGCGACTTGTCCAGCCAGGGCAGGAAGAACAGCAGCAGGATCGAGCCGAACATCGCCAGCACGCCCCACAGCTTCGCCGGCAGGATGAAGTCCGCGGTGAAGGCGCGCAGGATCGCGTAGAACGGCCAGAAATACCATTCGGGGACGATGTGCGCCGGCGTGGAGAGCGGGTTGGCCGGGATGTAGTTGTCCGGGTGGCCCAGATAGTCCGGCGCGAAGAAGATCAGCACCGAGAACAGGATCAGGAACACCACCACGCCCAGGCCGTCCTTCGCCGTGTAATACGGGTGGAACGGCACGGTATCCTGCTCGCCCTTCACTTCCACGCCGGTCGGGTTCGACGAGCCCGGGATGTGGAGCGCCCAGATGTGCAGGATCACGGCGCCCGCGATCACGAAGGGCAGGAGATAGTGGAGCGAGAAGAAGCGGTTGAGCGCGGCATCGTCCGGCGCATAGCCGCCGAGCAGCCAGACGCGGACCCAGTCGCCGACCACCGGGATCGCCGAGAAGAAGCCGGTGATCACCTGCGCCCCCCAGAAGCTCATCTGCCCCCAGGGGAGCACATAGCCCATGAAGGCGGTGGCCATCAGCAGCAGGAAGATCACCACGCCGAGCAGCCACACCATCTCGCGCGGCGCCTTGTACGACCCGTAATAGAGGCCGCGGAACATGTGGATGTAGATCACCACGAAGAACATCGAGGCGCCGTTGGCGTGGGCGAAGCGCAGGAACCAGCCCGCGTTCACGTCGCGCATGATGCCGACATTGACCGAATCGAAGGCGCCTGCGGCCGACGAATGGAAGTGCATCGCCAGCACGATGCCGGTGATCAGCTGGCAGACCAGCGCCACCCCGGCGAGCACGCCGAAGTTCCACCAGTAGTTGAGATTGCGCGGCACCGGATAACCGGCGCCGACGGCGTTGTAGACGAAGCGCGGCAGGGGCAGACGGGAATCCACCCACTGCATCACCGGATTCTTCGGCTCATAATGCTTGGCCCAGGGAAAGCTCATCGCGCTCTATCCTCACCCAACCACGGCGATAGCGCCGTTGATGTTATATTTTGGAACCTCGAGGTTCTTCGGGGCGGGACCCTGGCGGATGCGACCGGCAGTGTCATAGGCCGAACCGTGGCAGGGGCAGAAATAGCCGCCGAACGGCCCGCGATTCTCGCCCTCGCCCGCGCCCAGCGGCACGCAGCCGAGATGGGTGCACACGCCCAGCGTGATCAGCCAGTTGGTGTGGCCCTTCGCCGTGCGCTGCTCGAGCGTCTGCGGATCGCGCAGGGCCGAGACCGGCACCGCATCCGCCTCGGCGATTTCCTTCGGCGTCAGGTTGCGGACGAACAAAGGCTGCTTGCGGAAGCTGGTCTTGATCGCCTGGCCCGGCTCGATCTTCGACAGGTCCACCTCGGTGGAGGACTGCGCGAGGACGTCGGCCGACGGGTTCATCGAATTGACCAGCGGGAACACCACGACGCCCGCACCCACCGCCGCCACCGAAACGGCGGCATATTGGAGATAATCGCGACGACGGGGATTCTCGGGACCGGCCAGATCGGCTTTAATTGCCATGTTTACCCCTTGCACTTCGAACTTACCGCGACGAACGCGCGGGTAGGACGTGACGCTTACACGGGCGCTTAGGGCCCCCTCGTTGCCCTTCGATGTCCCCCGAATAGGCCAGCGGGGGTGATAGACGGCGGCCCCGCGCTTCCGCAACAGGCTTTTTCAGCGGCTTGTTACGCAAGGGAATAGAACGCTAGGAGCAAGGCCATGCGACTAGCCCTGTTCGAACCCGATATTGCCGGCAATGTTGGCGCCGTGCTGCGCCTGGGCGCCTGCTTCGATACGCCCGTCGACCTGATCGAGCCGATGGGATTCGGCTGGAACGACGCGGCATTCCGCCGGGCGGCGATGGATTATGGCGGCGCGGCAGACGTGGCGCGCCATGCCGATTTCCACGCCTTCGCCGAAAAGCTGCCCGGTCGGGTGGTCCTGTTCACCACGCGCGGATCGATCCCGCTGACCGAGGCCGTGTTCGAGCCGGGCGACACGCTGCTGTTCGGATCGGAGAGCCGCGGCGCCCCCGATTACGTCCATGAACGCGCCGACCTTGCGGTGCGCATCCCGATCCGCGCGGGCCTGCGCTCGCTCAACCTTGCCGTGTCGGCGGGCATCTCGCTCGCCGAGGCGCTGCGCCAGACCAATGGATTCCCCCCGCAATGATCGAGCTCGACGACCAGCAGCAGCGCGCCCGGGCGTGGTTCGAAAGCCTGCGCACCGCGATCTGCACCGAATTCGAGGCGATCGAGGCCGAGGCGGGATCGGACGCAAGGTTCGAATACATCGCCTGGGACCGCACCGATCCCAGCGGCGAGCCGGGCGGCGGCGGCGTGCGCGGGGTGATGAAGGGCAAGGTGTTCGAGAAGGTGGGGGTCAACGTCTCCACCGTCGGCGGCAGCCTGGAGGGCGATTTCGCCAAGTCGATCCACGGCGCCGGCGAGGACCCGAAATTCTTCGCCACCGGCGTCAGCCTGGTCGCGCACATGGCCAATCCGCATGTGCCGGCAGTGCACATGAACACGCGCTTCCTGACCACGACGAAGCGCTGGTTCGGCGGCGGCGCGGACCTCAACCCGCCGATGCCCTATGACGAGGACACCGCGGAATTCCATGCGGCGCTGCAGGCGGCGTGCGACGCGCATGATCCGGAGCATTATCCGCGCTTCAAGCAATGGGCGGACGAATATTTCTACATCCCCCACCGCAAGACGCATCGCGGCGTGGGGGGGATCTTCTACGACCATCTGGAAAGCGACTGGGAGGCGGACTTCGCCTTCACCCAGGATGTCGGCAGGGCGTTCCTCGACGTCTATCCGCGTCTGGTCCGCAAGCGGATGGGGATAGAGTTCACCGCCGAGGACAAGCAGCGCCAGCTCGAATGGCGCGGCCGCTATGCCGAGTTCAACCTGATCTATGACCGGGGGACGCTGTTCGGCCTCAGGACCGGCGGCAATATCGACGCGATCCTGATGAGCCTGCCGCCGATGGCGGCGTGGTCGTGATTTCCACCCTTTCCGTCGCCTTCCCTTCTCCCGTCATCCCCGCGCAGGCGGGGATCCAGGGTAACGGAGCGACGTCCATCGTGACTCTGGATCCCCGCCTGCGCGGGGATGACGGAGTATCGGGGGATGGCAAAGCCTCCTCGGGCGAGGGTTGTGCATGGGCCTGATCCCGGTCGCGAACGACCAGATCGCCACGGTCGTCACCGCGCTCGAGATGCTGGCGAAGCCGCGGCCGCGGCCTCTGCCCGATTCGCCGCTGCGGCTGGTGCGCTGGAACGCGCCCGATCCGGCCAAGTACCGCGCGCTGTTCCGCCGGGTCGGCGAGCCCTGGCTGTGGTTCTCGCGGCTGGTGATGGACGATGCGCGGCTGACCGGGATCATCCATGATCCCGAGGTGTGGGTGCATGCGGTGGTCGACCGGGGCGGCATCGAGGTCGGCATGCTCGAGCTCGATTTCCGCGCCGAGGCGACCTGCGAGCTGGGGTTCGTTGGGCTCGTCCCCGAGCTGGCCGGCAAGGGCCATGGCGGCTGGCTGATGGCGCATGCGCTGATGCTGGCGTGGCGGCCGGGTATCAGCCGCGTCTGGGTGCATACCTGCACACTCGATTCGCCGGGCGCGCTCGGCTTCTACCGCAAGCATGGCTTCGTGCCCCACAAGCGCACGGTGGAGACCTTTGCCGATCCGCGGCTTGCGGGCGTGCTGGCGGCGGATGCCGCGCCTCAGATCCCCTGTTTGGGTGCGCCGCCGAGCCGATAGGCGGCGATGCGGATCAGCGCGAGCGCGGTCCAGGCCGCACCGCCGAACAGCGCGGTGGCGAGGTAGGAGACGATCGTCACCGCCTGGGCACCACCGACGAGCCCGGCGATCGTGCCCAGGATGCCGCCGGTGAGGATCACCAGCCCGAAGGCCAGGAAGAACACCATCGAGGCGAGCCCGATCAGCGCGAAGCCGGTCACGCCGCCGCTGCGCCGCCAGCCTTCGCGGAACGCCCCGAACACGCCGGCGCGCGGATCGGCGGCGAGCGCCGGCCCGGCGAGCCAGGTCCTCGCCAGCACGAACAGGCCGGGGATCACGAACAGCGACAGGCCGAACGAGAAGAGCAGCCCGGCGATCAGGTTGAGCACGAAGAAGGCCGGAAAACGCCGCAGCGCGAGCAGCAGCACTTCGCCCAGCGTGCGCCCGCCGCCCTGGAGATAGAGGTTGAAGATCGCGAAGCAGCCGAAATCGATGACCAGGTTGATCGCCAGGATCGGCAGCAGATTGGCGGCGTAGAAGGTCATCAGCGCCGCGCGCAGCTTCTCCGGATCCTCGGTCGCGGGCAGGTCGAGCCCGCCAAGGAGCAGCGCGGCGCCCAGCATCGGCGCGACGAAGAACAGGCCGGCGACCGGCACGAGCAGCGCCCGCTCGGCGCGCCAAAGGGTGACGGCATCGAGGAAGATGCCGCGGCTGGTGAGGCTCATGCGCGCAGCACGCCTTCGCGCAGCCCCGCCTCGGCGGTCAGCGCAAGATAGAGCTTCGCGGTGAAGGCGGGGACCAGCACGGTGAAGCCGGTCTGCACCGCCGCGACGACCACCGAGGTGAGCACCCCGGCCAGCGAGATGCCGTCCGCCGGTCCACCGGCGACTAGGGTGAAGATGCTGCCGAACACCATGTTGGCGGCGAGGATAGACACCCAGGAGACCAGGGCGAAGAGCAGCATCACCCCGATGATCCGCCAGGTCATGCCGCGGGTGAGCTTCCACGACTGGCGCAGCGCCGAGAACATGCGCTTCTCTCGCACGATCACCGGATTGGTGACGAACAGCCGCGCGCCGAGCCACAGGATCAGGCCGATCGCGACCAGCCCGTAGAGCGCGATGCCCCCGGCGATCTGCGGGCTGAGCGAGACGGCGTTGCCGCGCGCGATCTCCATCAGGTCATAGCCGCCCAGCTGCAGCGCCAGCGGCACCGGCAGCGCCAGCACGAGCATCGCCGCGAAGACCAGCACCGAGACGGCGAGCGCCGGCAGCAGCCGCTCGCGCCCGATCCGGCCGGCGGCGCGGACATCGGCCATGTCGAGCGCCATCGCCGCGATGGTCAGCGAGCCCCAGAGCGAGAGGATGCCGAAGGCGATCTGGACGGCATAGAGCGACAGGGTCAGCGCCGGCCCGGCCCCGGTCTTGGCCGCCTGGAAGCTGCCTTCGATCGAGGCGGGCACGAAGAAGGCGAGCAACGCCACGGGCAGGATCGCGCCCAGATTGTCGCTCAGAAACTCCGCCGTCCGATCCCAGACGGTCCCCATCTTCGCCATGCGACCCATGCCTCCCTTATCGGAGCGGTGTTAGCGGGCCGACAATCTGTTGCCAATGCTTGCGGAATCGTCCCGGCATGCGCAATTCGCGCCCATGACCAAGGATATCGAATGGCGCGTCGCGCCGGAGCCGATCGAATATGGCGCCGCGCTCGCCGAGATGGAGGCGCATGTCGCCGCGCTCACCGCCGGCACCGCGCCCGAACGGATCTGGCTGCTCGAGCACCCGCCCGTCTACACCGCCGGCACCAGCGCCACCGACGCCAGCGAGCTGGTCGACACGACGCGCTTCCCGGTGTTCCGCACCGGGCGCGGCGGGCGCTACACCTATCACGGCCCCGGCCAGCGCATCGGCTATCTGATGATGGACCTTCGCGAACGGAAGCGCGACGTGCGCGGATACGTCCATGCCGTCGAAGGCTGGGTGATCGCGGCGCTGGCCGAACTGGACATCGAGGCGTTCCGCGCCGAAGGTCGGATCGGCATCTGGACGCTCGACCAGACGGGCCAGGAAGCCAAGATCGGCGCGATCGGGGTACGCATCCGGCAATGGGTGACGATGCACGGCTTCGCAGTGAACCTGTCGCCTAACCTCAATGATTTCAACGGCATCGTCCCCTGCGGCATCGCCGAATTCCCGGTCACCAGCGCCGAGGCGCTGGGCAAGCCGGTAACGCCCAAGCAATTCGATTCAGCGCTTCGCGCCACATTTTTGCCGTTTTTGGAGGCTCTCTCCTAGGCGAGGTCAAATTTCGAGTCTTGAGGGGTTTGCCCGAACCGTCTAATGTCCACTTCGGTTTGGGTATTAAACGGCTATCCGTAATCCAGATCCATAATCTAGGGAGCTTTCTACATGCGTGCAGTCATTTCGAAGATCGTTGCAGGTTCGATGATCGCCGGCGCGGCCCTCCTGGCCTCGGCGTGCACCAGCAACGAGTCGACCAACGTGACCAACACCACCGAAGTCGTTCCGACCGAGAACGTCACCACCACCGACACCATGGTGACCAACATCGACGCCGCCGCCACCGAGAACGGCGCCGTGGTCGAGAACACCACCACCGTCGAGACCAACACCACCACCAACGCCGCGCACTAAGCAGCGCGCCCGTAAGGGTGTTGTGAAAGGGCCGTCCGGGCGACCGGGCGGCCTTTTTCGTTTCCGCTTTTGCGATGAAATGCCGGGATGGCACGGCTCATGGTAAAAAAGGGCTTCAACGCGGACTCGTAAACCCGTAACCCCATGCCACGGGGTCAATTGGTAGTTTTCGAGGGCAACATGCTCGCATCGCGTATCGCACTTGGGTTGGCCGGGGGGATCGGCCTGTTCGTCTCGGCGCCGGCTTCGGCGCAATTCTTCCTCAAGCCGGCCAATCTCGAGAGCGGCCGCGTCAACGGCTCGGAGCCCGGCATGACCGGCCCGGCGCTGCCCGGCGCCACCGCCGACGAGCTGCGCGCCGCGCTCGCCTGGAATCTGCGCGCCGCGCTCAACGTCGCCGCGCTCCAGTGCCAGTTCGAACCGACCCTGTTGTCGGTCGACAATTACAACTCGCTGATCAAGGATCACGCGATCGAGCTGCGGGACTCATACGCTACGCTCGAGAAATATTTTGCAAGAACGTACAAGAACAAGAAGCAGGGCCAGCTAGAGCTCGACAAGTACGGCACCCGTATCTACTCGGGCTTCTCGACTGTTCAGGGGCAGCTCTCTTTCTGCCAGACTGCCGCCTCAATCGGCCACGATGCCGTGTTCGTGAAGGCCGGCAAGTTCAGCGAGCTGGCGCAGGACCGCATCAAGGAACTGCGCGCCAGCCTGGGCCCGTGGGGCGAGCAATATCGTCCGCAGGGCTATGTCGTCACCGGCATGTACGGCGTGAAGATGCCGCCGTTCGGCAACGACAAGTGCTGGAAGAAGGGCATGTACCAGGTCAAGAAGTGCGGGCCGCTGCTGCTCGATTGAGCGGGCGCCGCCAACGTCATCCCGAACCTATTTCCGTCATCCCGGCGAAAGCCGGGATCTCGTGCGGCTCTTGTCCTGCCGTCCGCGCCATCGCCTGAGATCCCGGCTTTCGCCGGGATGACGAGAAGGGCGACGGGATGACGGTTTAAGCTTACGGCAGCCGTTTAGTTTACCGCAGCCCCAGCATCTTGTGCGTCTGCAGCGTCAGCCGCCATTTCGGCCGGGCCATCGCGAAGGCGATCGCCGCCTCGATATTCTCCTGCGCCGCAACGCTGTCCATCGGCTGGATCAGGAAGTTGGCGAAGTCCCAGCCCTCGATCGCCTCGACATCGGTGCCGGCCTGGGGCCAGACCAGCTTCAATTCGTCGCCCGAGCGCTGGACGACTTCGCTGCCCGCCTTTGGGCTGATGCACACCCAGTCGATGCCGGGATGCGCGGGAAGCGTGCCGTTGCTCTCGATCGCGATGCGGAAACCGCGGGCGTGGAGCGCGTCGACCAGAGCGTCGTCCACCTGCAGCATCGGCTCGCCCCCGGTGAGCACGACGAAGCGCTTCTCCATCCCCTCGCCCCAGAAGCCCGCGACCGCTTCCGCCAGCGCCCCGGCGGTGGCGAACTTGCCGCCGCCCAGCCCGTCGGTGCCGACGAACTCGGTGTCGCAGAACTGGCAGATCGCGCTGGCCCGGTCCTGCTCGCGCCCGGTCCACAGGTTGCAGCCGGCGAAGCGGACGAACACCGCGCGCGCGCCGGCGTTCACGCCCTCGCCCTGAAGGGTGAGGAACATCTCCTTGACGCTGTAGGTCATCGCCGGGCCCCTACGGCTTGACGGCGTAGCGCGTCGGATCGGGCACGCCGGCTTCCTCGAAGCCCCTGGAGCGCAGGCGGCAGCTGTCGCACAGCCCGCAATGCAGGCTGCCCGGCGCCGGATCGTAGCAGGACCAGCTGAGCCCCAGGTCGAGCCCGAGCCGCGTGCCCTCGCGCACGATATCGGCCTTGGTCATGTGCTGGAGCGGCGCGCGGATATGGAAGGGCTCGCCCTCCACCCCGGCCTTGGTCGCCAGTTCGGCGAGCTTCTCGAAGCCTTCGATGAACTCGGGGCGGCAATCGGGATAGCCCGAATAATCGAGCGCATTGACGCCGATATAGATGTCGCGGGCGCCCGAAGCCTCGGCCCAGCCGAGCGCCAGGCTGAGGAAGATGGTGTTGCGCGCCGGCACATAGGTGACGGGGATATCGTCCCCCACCCCGGTCTTCGGCACGTCGATATCGGCGGTGAGCGCGGAGCCGCCGAACGCGCGCAGGTCCATCGGCATCACGATATGGCGCTCGGCGCCCAGCGCGGTGGCGATCCGGCGCGCGGCGGCCAGCTCGACCTGGTGGCGCTGGTTATAGTCGAAGGAAAGGGCGAACAGCCGGTGCCCCGCTTCACGCGCGAGCGCGGCCGAGATCATCGAATCGAGGCCGCCGGAAACCAGCACAATTGCAACGCTGTCAGTCATCGCAGGCCCCTAGCCCGATTCATGCTGCAAGGCAAAATGGACCACGGAAGCCGCAGATGCAAAATGGGCCGCTCGAAAGCGGCCCATTTGTTGGGAAAACCCATGCCAGAGAGGAAAGTGCTCACTAGAGAGCGATGCCACGGTAGCCCGCCAGCGATGAAATAAGGGTTAAGCCCCGTTCAGCTGCAGGTGCCGACCTTGCGCGCCTCATATTCCTGGTCGAACGGCGATCCGTCGAGCACGCCCTGGGTGTCGATCCGCACGAGCCGCGGCGTTTCCACCGTGATCGTGGTGCGGCCCAGGCCATGGCCGGCGCAGGTATAGCGGATCGTCGATGCGCGCTGGTCCTGCGCGACGACGAACTGCTCGCAGGGAATGGGGCCGTGGCCGAGCTGGATGAAGCTGTTCGGGCCGGTGAAGCAGATCTTGCGCTCAGTGCCCAGCTTCTCCTTGAGCAGCCACTGGCCGCGCTCGATCTGCGACAGCGCCGATTGCGTGCCGGAGCGCCGGGCCGCAGCCGGCCCGTCATTCACGAGAAACAGCGATGCGGCGGCAATTGCCACGCACATCATACGCCCGAACAACATGCGCAACGTCCTCCCTTCACGAACTCGAAGGTTCGCGCCCCTTCGCACCGATATGGCGCAAGGGGCGCGAATTACAACGCCGGCGGAACGAAATCCTCGAGCCGCACCGGGAATTTCTTCGAGCAGAAAGCGCAGTCGACGCTGATCACGCCATGCTCGTCCGCCATCTCCGCGCGCTCCGCTTCAGGGAACTTGGCGAGCACTTCGGTGATGTAGCCCGGGTCGCAGCGGCAGCCGCGCGACAGGTCCGCGCCGCTGAGGACGCGCACCTCTTCCTCCTCGTTGAACAGCCGCCAGATCAGCGATTCGAGCGGGATCGCCGCATCGGCGAGCTCGTCGACGCCCATGGTCGAGCCCAGCGCCTCGACATGCTGCCATTCGGGATGGTCGAGCCGCACATGCAGCCGCTCGCGCCCCGCCTCGCCCTCCGGCAGGTGCTGGAGAAACAGGCCGCCGCCGATCCACTTGCCGCTTTCCTTGTCGCGCTGGGCGCCCAGCCGCACCAGGCTGGGAATCTGCTCCGACTGGAGAAAATAGCTCTGCGCCGCCTCGCCCAGCGTGCCGGCGTCGAGCGGCACGATGCCCTGGTAGCGCTCCTTGGTGGTCACCTGGTCGAAGGTGATCGCCAGATGGCCCTTGTGGAACAGCGCGAACAGCGACGGGTTCTTGCCGAGCTGCGACAGGCGCAGCGCGTCGAACTGCACATAGCCGCGCAGCTCGCCGTCCTTGTAGTCGCACACCAGCAGGCTGACGATGCCGCCCTGGCTCTGCGCCTGGAGCGTCATCTGCCCCTCGGCCTGCTTGAGCGTGGAGCCGAGCAGCGCGGTGAGGGTCAGCGCCTCGGCGAGCAGCCGCTCGATCTGCGGCGGATAGGCATGCGCCGACAGGATCTCGTCGAGTACCGGCCCCAGCCGCGCAACGCGGCCACGGGTGTGGCGGCCGGGAATGGTGAAGCCGATCACGCGGTCGAGATCGGTGGGAGGGGCAGTGTTGGTCACGTCGATATCCTCGCTGCCCGGCGCTTAGGCCGGGATGCCGTTCGTGGCACTTATTTTCGGAAAGTTGCCGGCTATGTAGGGCGTCGCGGGCCCAAGACAACTCAGGCCGGCCGCGCGCGCGCCATGCACCACGACGCGAACCAGAGCAGCCATCCCGCAGCCAGCGCGGAGAGCGCCGTCGAGAAGAGCGCCTCGACGATCCGTCCGGCCACCGCCACGAACGCGATAAAGCCCATGAGACTGCCATCGTCCGGAATGACGAGGCGGGCCCAGTCTGCAACGCTCCCGAATGCGATGGCGGCGCCTACACCCGCCATCACGAGCCAGAGCGCCGAACCCTGGAGCCATGCGCGGGGGCTCCGCCCGAGACGCGCAACCATTGCCGCGTTTGCGGCGGCAATCAGCAGCGCGGCCAGATAGGGCATCCGGTCGGCATAGCCGCCATCATCACGGGGCACGAACCAGAGCAACGCGAGCAGCGCCGCCAGACCCAGGGCAACCAAGGCTGCGATACGGACCAGCGGCATGGCTCCCCTCAGATCTGCCCGAAGCACCACCTTAGCACGGCCTTCTGCGCGTGGAGACGGTTTTCCGCCTCCTGCCAGATCAGCGACTGGGGGCCGTCGATCACCGCATCGACCACTTCCTCGCCGCGGTGGGCGGGCAGGCAGTGGAGGAACTTCGCGCCCGGCTTGGCCGCGGCCATCAGCGCCTCGGTCACCTGGAAGGGCATCATCGCGGCGAGCTTGGTCTCGGCATGGGCCTGACCCATCGAGATCCAGGTGTCGGTGACGATGATGTCGGCACCTTCCACCGCCTCGCGCGGATCACCGACCACCCTGGCCCGGCCCTTGCCGCGGGCAAGGTCTTCGTCGGTCGGCTGGTAACCCTGCGGGCAGGCGGCGACCACGTCGAAGCCCATCAGCCCGCCGGCCTCCATGATCGAGGCGAGGACGTTGTTGCCGTCGCCAAGCCAGGCGACCTTGAGGCCCGGCAGCGCGAAGCCCGCCTCGAGGATCGTCTCCATGTCCGCCATGATCTGGCAGGGATGCGAGGCGTCGGTGAGGCCGTTGATCACCGGCACCGAGGCGTACTTCGCCATGTCGACCACCTTCTGGTGATCGTCGGTGCGGATCATGATCGCGTCGCAATAGCCCGAGAGGATGCGCGCGGTATCGGCGATCGTCTCGCCGCGGCCGAGTTGCATGCTGCCGGCGTCCATCACGATCGAAGTGCCGCCGAGCTGGCGGATCGCCATGTCGAACGAGACGCGGGTGCGCGTCGAGTTCTTCTCGAACACCATCGCCAGCACATGGCCGGCGAGCGGGGCGTCGGCATCGACCCTGCCCTTGGTCCAGCCGGCACGCGCCGCCTTGCGGGCTATGGCGTCGTCGAGCATCGCCTGGATGCCGGCAGTGCCGGCGTCGGACAGATCAAGGAAATGGCGGGTCATCGAAAATCCTCCCTCGCGCAGCGGGGGAGGTGGCACGCGAAGCGTGACGGAGGGGGCATCGCCCCAAGCGTCACAGCTCGTGGAGGTGCCCCCTCCACCATGCTGCGCATGGTCCCCCTCCCCCGCTTCGCGAGGGAGGAATTGAAGTCAGTCATCGCTCGGCGGGGCGAACGAACGCGCGCCTTCGCTCAGGCGCTCGATGCATTCGGCGATGTGATCCTCGTTGATCACCAGCGGCGGCAGCACGCGGAACACGTTCTCGCCGGCGGCGACGGTCAGCAGCCCGTGATTGTCGCGCAGATGCGCCACGAAGTCGCGGCTGACGACACTGTCCTTCATCTTGATGCCGAGCATCAGCCCCTTGCCGCGGATCTCCTCGAACAGGTGATCATGGTTGGGGATCAGCTGCTCGAACGCCTGGCGCAGGCGATCGCCCATCTTCTCGACATGCGGCAGGAAATCGGGCTCGAGCATCACGTCGAGCACCGCCTGCCCGGCCGCCATGGCGAGCGGGTTGCCGCCATAGGTCGAGCCGTGGGTACCGATCACCATGCCCTTGGCCGCTTCCTCGGTGGCGAGGCAGGCACCGAGCGGGAAGCCGCCGCCGATGCCCTTGGCGACGGTCATGATGTCGGGGGTGATGCCGTAATGCTCATAGGCCCACATCTTGCCGGTGCGGCCATAGCCGCACTGGATCTCGTCGAGGATCAGCAGCAGGCCATGCTCGTCGCACGCCTTGCGCAGGCCCTGGATGAACTCCGGGGTGCCGGCAGTCATGCCGCCCTCGCCCTGCACCGTCTCGACCAGGAAGCCCGCGGTCTCGCCGTCGATCTTGGCGAGCGCGCCTTCGAGGTCGTTGAACTTCACATAGTCGAAGCCCGGCAGCAGAGGTTCGAATCCATCGCGCATCTTGGCCTGATCGGTCGCAGAGATCGCGCCGATCGAACGGCCATGGAAGGCGTTCTTGAAGGTGATCAGCTTGTGGCGCTGCGGATTGCCGTTGACATAGTGATAGCGGCGCGCGGTCTTGATCGCGCACTCGATCGCCTCGACGCCCGAATTGGTGAAGAACACGGTGTCGGCGAAGCTGACGTCGATGATCCGCTGGGCAAGCGCCTCGCCCTGGGGCGAGCCGTAGAGGTTCGACACGTGCATCAGCGTGGCGACCTGATCCTGCAGCACCTTGGTCAGGTGCGGATGGCCATGGCCGAGCGCGTTGACCGCGATGCCCGCGGCGAAGTCGAGATACTGCTCGCCGCGCTCGCCATAGAGATACACGCCCTCGCCTCGCACCGGCCGCACTGCGCACCGCGGGTAGACGGGCATGAGCGGGGTGATGGTCATGGGAACATACTCCTCTAGGAAAAGCTCGAAACGAGACTCCAGAAACGACAAAGGGCGGCCTTTCGGGACCGCCCGAGGCGGGTGTTTACGAGGGGTGGCCGGGAGAGGTCAATAATCGTTTCGGCGAGAGGCATGCGCCGACGCTATTCCCTCCCTGTTCCCCGGCGAAAGCCGGGGCCCAGGGTCACAAGCGACACGGCAGAGAAACCCTGGGCCCCGGCTTTCGCCGGGGAACAGGTAACGCCCGGAAACGAGCCGTCAGTTCTTGATCTTCCAGCCCTTGCGCAGCAGCGCATAGCAGAGGAAGCCCAGCACCACGTCGAGACCCAGGATCACCAGGCTGCCCACCAGAATCGGCGAATCGGCGACACCGAGGAAGCCGTAGCGGAAGCCCGAGATGATGTAGAAGAACGGGTTGGCGTGGCTGACGATCTGGAAGGCCGGGGCGAGGCGCTCGACCGAATAGAAGGTGCCCGAGAGCAGCGCGAGCGGCGCGACGACGAAGTTGGTCACCGCGGCGCTGTGATCGAACTTCTCCGCCCAGATCGAGGTCAGCACGCCGAGGAACGAGAGCAGCACCGAGCCGAGCAGCCCGAACCACAGCACCGCCCAGGGCTGCACCGGCACCGCCGCGGTACCGAGATAGAGCAGCATCGCCAGCCACACCGTGCCGCCGACCATGAAGGCGCGCGTCACCGCCCCGCCGACCATCGCCGCGAGCAGCTCCGCGGTGGACAGCGGCGGCATCAGATAATCGACGATCGTGCCCTGGATCTTGCCGACGAGCAGCGAGAAGCTCGAATTGGCGAAGGCGTTGTTGAGCATGCCCATCACGACCAGACCGGGCGCAATGAAGGCGGCGAACGGCACCTCCGTTCCCCCCAGATGCACCGCCCCGCGCGAGCCCAAAGCCGTGGTGAAGACCACCATCAGCAGGAGCTGCGAAATCGCCGGTGCCCATATCGTCTGGAGCTGCACCTTGAAGAAACGGCGCACCTCCTTGATATAGAGGGTGCGCAAACCTCCCCAGTTGACGTTGCGGATAACCGGAACGCCGGGCTCGGGGAGCTGTTGACCGAATTCAGGCTGGCTGCTCATCGCGCGTTCGCGTAACCGCTGCACGGGCCGCCTGCAAGGTGAAGGAAGAGAAGTTTTGAGCTGGACCGAAGAGCGGATCGATACGCTGAAGAAGATGTGGGACAGCGGCCTGACCGCAACCCAGATCGCCGAGGAGCTGGGCGGGGTGAGTCGCAATGCCGTGATCGGCAAGGCGCACCGCCTGGGTTTGCCCGCGCGTCCCTCGCCGGTGAAGCCCAACGAGCCGAAGGCCGCCGCCGAGCCCAAGCCGGCCCCCGCGCCGCGCCCGGCGCCCGCGCCAACCGCTTCGGCAGCGCCGGTCGCTGCCGCGCCGCGCGCGCCTGCGCCCGCCCCCGAATCGGACGATGACGATGCCGACGCGCCGGCACCCGCACCCAAGCGCGAAGGGCCCGTCCTCCGCTCGGTCGGTCCCGGCGGCTTCGTGCGCCAGAACCCCGGCGAGCAGGCCCCGCCGATCGCGCCGGCCCCGCCGCGCCGACTCGTCCCTGCCAAGCCGAGCGAGGCGATCGCCGGCAAGACCAGCCTGCTCGATCTCAACGACAAGATCTGCAAGTGGCCGCTCGGCCATCCGGGCGAGCCGGACTTCCACTTCTGCGGCGACAAGGTGAACCCGGGCTTCCCCTACTGCGTCGCGCATTGCGGCCATGCCTATCAGGCACAGCTGCCCCGCCGCGACCGTCGCCCGCCGCCCCCGCTGCCCTTTGGCGGCCCGCGCGTGCGCTGACTTTTCATCGGGCTGCGGAGCGATCCGCAGCCCGATTGTTTTGAGCCCTCCACAGGCGTAGACTGGCGCCCGTCTCGCAAGGGGGCCGGCGATGGCATCTGCGGCTGGAAGCATAGGCGATTATCTGTTCGGGGCGGCGTTCGATCATGCCGCCGCGATGGGCCGGCATTTCGGGGACGGCGCCGATTCGAGGCTGCGGGAGATGACGGCGCAGGCCGGCCGGGTCCTGACCGAGGAAAATGCCCCCGACGCAGAGATCGAGGCTGCCCGCACGGCGCTGCTCGCGCTGCTCGACCACGCCGCCGAACTCGCCCGCGACCTGCCCGACTATCCCGACGACCTGCTCGGCGAGCGCAGCTTCTATCCGGCGCTTGCCTGGTTCTGCCCCCGCCACCCCTTTTGCTGAGGCGCGGGATGGGCACCAGCATCGAAGGGTTCAAGGCCGCGATCGACATCGCCAAGCAGGTCATCGCGCTCTCGACCGGTGCCGTCGCCTTCACCGTGACCTTTCTCGACAAGTTCGTCAGCCGCCCCACCGGACAGGCGGCGGCGATCCCGGCCAGCCTCTATGTCGCCTGGGTGCTGTTCGGCGCCGCGATCTTCTTCGCGATGTTCCAGCTGATGGGGATCACCGGATCGCTCGAGAGCATCGACCGCAAGGCCAATGGCTGGCCTCTGACGCCTGAGCAGGAGACCGCAGCGAGCGGCGGCACCGCGCATCTGCGCTGGCCGGCGGTGCTGATGCTGTTCTTCTTCCTGGCGGCGGTGGCGGCGATGATCTTGGCGGGCTTCGGCGCCCGCTGATCGCTGCGCCCAAGCGTCTACGTAATTTACAGGAATGACGTGGTTTACGCGTTTATAACCTATGTAGCCCTAGACGGGCGTAATGAACCGTATTGGAGTAATCTTCGGCCGCCATGCCCTGGGTGCGCAACTCGGACTGGTCGCGGTGGCGCTGGTCTGCGCCGCCTTCTGGCCGCCCAGCCAGGGCCGGATGCTCCTCGTTCCCCTGCTTCCCGGCGCCGCCAACCACATGCTCGCCGGCGCGATCGAGGGCGGTGCGCAGCTGCTCGGTAGCGGACCCGTTCCCGGCAGCTTCGTGATCAGCGGTGACCATCTCCCGGTCGCCTCCGCACTCAGCGGCCAGGCGATCCTGATCCTCGCGGCGCCGCCGGCGCTGTGCGGAGGGCCGGCGGCATGACCGAGATCGACCGCCTGCGCCGCCGCGGCGTGCAGACGCTGGTGATCGCCAGCTGGGCGACCGTGCTGGTGGTCTTCCTGCTCGGCCTGATGCTGCGCGGCAGCCAGCGCGAATGGATCACCCTGCTGCTCGGCGCGGCCGCCAATATCGCGCCGACCCTCGTCGCGCTGCGCCACCGCTATGATTCGTCCGCCCGGCTGATCGTCGGCACGCTGGCCGCGATCCAGCCCGGCCTCGCCGTCTATGCGCTGTCCGGCCATCCCTGGCAGATGGACACGCACATGTATTTCTTCGTCGCGCTCTCGGCGCTGACGCTGCTCTATGACTGGAAGCCGATCGCGCTCGCCTGCGGGCTGATCGCCGCGCACCACATCCTCTTCCAACTGCTGCTGCCGGCCTGGGTGTTCGAGGGCGGCGGCGATTTCGGGCGCGTCGTGTTCCATGCCGTGGCGGTGCTGCTCCAGTTCGCGGTGCTAGCCTATCTCACCACCCAGCTCGTCCGGCTGATCGAGGCACAAGCAGAAGCCCGCACCCAGAGCGAGCGCTTCGCCCTGGACGCGACCGCGCGCCGCGACGATGCCGAGGCCGCGCTGACCGCGGTGCGCGCCGCCGAATCGCGCGAGCGCGCCGAGCGCGAGCGCCGCGAGGCGAGCGAGCGCGGTGCCGCCGCCGAGCGTCGCCGCGAGATGCTGGCGCTGGCCACTGCCTTCCAGGAATCGGTCGCCGAGACGGTGCGCGAAGTCACCCGTGCGGCGAGCGACCTCGACCGTTCGGCCCATTCGCTCAATACGCTCGCGCACCGCGCCAGCGGCGAGCTTGCCGCCACCGCGCGCATCGCCACCGAGGCTTCGGATACCGCGGGCGGGCTCGCGCACGGCGTGCAGCAGCTCACCGCCTCGATCATGGCGATTGCGGCGAGCGTCGACCAGCAGGCGACGCTGAGCGGCGCGGCGCGCGGCGTCTCGCGCTCGGGCGAGGATGCGGTGCGCGCGCTGGCCGACCGGGCGAGCACGATCACCGTCTTCGCCGAATCGATCCAGGACATCGCGGCGCGCACCAACCTGCTCGCGCTCAACGCGACGATCGAGGCGGCCCGCGCCGGCGACATCGGCCGCGGCTTCGCGGTGGTCGCGCACGAAGTGAAGGCGCTCGCCAACCAGACCGGCCACGCCACCGAGGAGATCCGCACGCTGGCGGGCACCGTCCATGGCGGCGCCGAGCAGGCGCATGACGCACTCGGCGAGATCGCCAGCACCGTCGCCGAAGTCGCCGCCGCGGCGGAGGCGATCCGCAACGAAGTCGACGGCCAGCGCTATGCCGCCGGCATGATCGAGGCCACCGCGCTCGACACCGCCGCTGGTGCCACGCGCATGGCCGAGCGGATCGGCGCGGTCGCCACCGTGGCGAGCGACACCGAGGCGCTGTCCGACAACGTCTCCAGCGCCGCGACGGGGCTTTCCGAGGCCGCGCTGGCGCTGGAAGTGGCAACCGACCGGTTCATCGCCCAGCTGAAGGCGGCGTAGCCCAAATCCTCCCTCGCGAAGCGGGGGAGGTGGCGCGCGTAAGCGCGACGGAGGGGGTTTCTCCGCGAGCGCATCGCCTGCGGAGTGCAGGGCCGGATCGTCCCCCGGACGATCCTCGAACATGCGGGGCATGTTCGACCCCACACTCCCCCTCCACCACGCCGCTACGCGGCGCGGTCCCCCTCCCCCGCTTCGCGAGGGAGGATTTGGGGGCATCCCTTGCGCCCCTCACCCCGCACCCCCTATACGTTCTCCATGGCTGCTGAAGACCTGTTTGCCGCGCCGGGCGTGCCCTCCGGCACCTATGACGCCTCCTCGATCGAAGTCCTCGAAGGGCTGGAGCCGGTACGGCGCCGCCCAGGCATGTACATCGGCGGGACCGACGAGCGCGCGCTGCACCACCTCGCCGCCGAAATCCTCGACAATGCGATGGACGAGGCGGTGGCCGGCCATGCCAACCGCATCGAAGTGCTGCTCGAGGCGGGCAACCGCATCACCATCACCGACAATGGCCGCGGCATGCCGATCGATCCACACCCGAAGTTCCCCGACAAGTCGGCGCTCGAGGTGATCCTCTCGATGCTCCACTCGGGCGGCAAATTCTCGGGCAAGGCCTATGCGACGAGCGGCGGCCTGCACGGCGTCGGCATCAGCGTGGTCAACGCGCTGTCGATCGACACCATTGTCGAGGTCGCGCGCGACAAGCAGCTCTATCGCCAGCGCTTCAGCCAGGGAAAGACGCTCGGGCCGCTCGAGCATGTCGGCGGCACGCCCAACCGGCGCGGCACCTCGGTCAGCTTCATCCCCGATACCGAGATCTTCGGCGAGATGCTGTTCAAGCCGACCCGGCTCTACAAGCTGGTCCGTTCCAAGGCGTACCTCTTCGCCGGCGTCGAGATCCGCTGGAAGTGCGATGCCGAGCTGATCTCGGACGACACGCCGCCCGAGGCGGTGTTCCAGTTCCCCGGCGGCCTGGCCGATCACCTGAAGGAGCAGATCGGCGCACGTGAGTGCGCCACCGCCGATTTCTTCGCCGGGCGCCAGGATTTCCCAGGCGAGAATAACGGCCGGGTCGAATGGGCGGTGTCCTGGCCGCTGTGGAGCGACGGCTCGTACAGCTGGTATTGCAACACCATCCCGACCCCCGATGGCGGCACGCACGAAGCGGGCCTGCGCGGCGCGCTGACCAAGGGCATCCGCGCGTTCGGCGAGCTGATCGGCAACAAGAAGGCCAAGGACATCACCGCGGACGACGTGATGACCGGCAGCGAACTCATGCTGTCGGTGTTCATCCGCGAGCCGCAGTTCCAGTCGCAGACCAAGGACCGGCTGACCTCGCCCGAGGCGACCGGCCTGGTCGAGAAGGCCGTGCGCGACCATTTCGACCATTTCCTCGCCGACAACATGGATCGCGGCAAGGCGCTGCTCGGCTATGTGCTCGAGCGGATGGACGATCGCCTGCGTCGCAAGCAGGAGCGCGAGGTCAAGCGCAAGACCGCGACCAGCGCGCGCAAGCTCCGCCTGCCAGGCAAGCTGACCGATTGCTCTGCCGACGATCCCGCGGGCACCGAGCTGTTCATCGTCGAGGGCGATTCGGCAGGCGGCAGCGCCAAGCAGGCGCGCGACCGCAAGACCCAGGCGATCCTGCCGATCCGTGGCAAGATCCTCAACGTCGCCAGCGCAACCTCCGCGAAGATCCTCGCCAACCAGGAGATCGCCGATCTGATCCTCGCCATGGGCTGCGGCACCCGCAAGGACTGCGATCCGAGCAACCTGCGCTACGAGCGGATCATCATCATGACCGACGCAGACGTGGACGGCGCGCACATCGCCACGCTGTTGATGACCTTCTTCTTCCAGGAAATGCCCGACCTGGTCCGCCAGGGGCATCTCTACCTCGCCCAGCCGCCGCTCTACCGCCTGACGGTGGGCTCGAAGAGCCTCTACGCCCGCGACGATGCGCACCGGCTGGAAATAGAACAGAACCAATTCAAGGGTAAGAAAGTCGAGGTCAGCCGTTTCAAGGGCCTTGGCGAGATGAACCCCAACCAGCTCAAGGAAACCACCATGGATCCCGCCACGCGGGGTCTGCTGCGCATTACCCTGCCGCAAGAATATGAGGAGCGCGCGGGCGTCAAGGACTTGGTCGACCGGCTGATGGGGAACAATCCGGCCCACCGCTTCGCCTTCATCCAGGAGAATGCGGCACGGCTCGACGAGGAAGTCATCGACGCATGATGCCGTTGCGCGCCGCCGTGCTGGGAGGCGCGCTGCTGCTCGCCCCTGTCCTCGCCCAGGCACAGGACAAGCAGGAATCCGACATCGTCGTCACCGGCACGCCGCTCGACGAGACCGAAAAGGCCCTGCGCGACTGCCTGGCACGGCATTGCCCATCGGCCGAGGACATCAAGGCGACGCTGCGCCATTCGGAGAACCAGTTCCTCCATGGCGATTATCGCGGCTCGCTCGGCACGCTGCGCCAGTCGGGCGGGCGCAACCGCGAATATCGCAAGCAGGTCGGCCCCGAATTCGCCGACCTGATGCGCGCCACCGCGCTGGTCTCGCGCCATCTCGGCGAGGACCAGCTCTACCGAGTGAGCACCCTCTCCGCCCAGGAAGTGCTGGCCGACACGCTGCCGCCGAACGATCCCGCCCGGCTGACCTCGCAGCTCGAGATCGGCGACATGTACGGCCATGTCGGCCGCGTCGCCGAGGCGGAGAGCAATTACCGCGACGTGCTGGGCAAGGCGAAGGCCGCCGGGCTGGCCGACGTCACCGCCTCGGCGCGGCTGCGCATCGTCAATCTCTACATCCTGCTCGCCCAGTCGCCCGCGGCGGCAAGCACCTATCAGCGCAAGGCGCATGCGATCCTGGCGGACATGGCGGCGGACCCCGATCCGCGCGCGCAGCGCTTCCTGCTCGCCGGCAAGCTGATGGTCGCGCGCATCGCCGCCGACCGGGGCGACGAGAAGGAGCAGAACGAAGCGCTGGCCTATTACAAGGCGCACGCCACCACCCTCAATCCGGTGCTGATCTCGAGCAAGGCGGCGGACCTGCGCGAAGGCCGGCTTTCCGACACCACCTCGTTCAGCAAGAGCGTCAACGGCGCCGACAGCCGGGCGACCCAGCAGTTGGACGGCCAATGGTTCGACGTGTCCTTCTGGGTGAAGCCCGACGGCCGGGTCGAGAGCGTCGATGTGCTGCGCAAGAGCAAGCAGCTTGCCGGCCCCTGGGCAAAGGCCGTGCTCGATACGATCGCCTCGCGCCGCTACGCCCCCTTGCCGCTGCCGCCGCTCGATCCCGGCGTGCTGCGCATCGAACGCTATACCTATACCTCCCCCTATCGGCGGATCACCGAGACGCGGATCATGCAGCACTCGCCGCATGGCCGGATCGAGATGATCGACCTGTCCAACGACGCCGGCGACCGGCCCAGGCCCGGCGGCTGAGACGGCGATGCCGCTGCTCCGCGCCGGCCTGCTGACGGGAGCGCTGCTCGCCTTGCCCGCTGCGCTCGGCGCGCAGCAGGCGGGGCAGGACAAGCCGAAGGGCGACAGCGAGATCGTCGTCACCGCGCGGCCGCTCGCCGAGACCGAAAAGGCGCTGGCCGACTGCCTCGCCCGCCCTTGCCCGCCGGCCGAGGACATCAAGGCTAGCCTGCGCCACGCCGAGAACCAGTTCCTTCACGGCGACTATTGGGCCGCGCTCGGCACGCTGCGCCAGTCGGGTGGGCGCAACCGGCGCTATCGCGAACAGGCCGGGCCCGAATTCGCCGACCTGATGCGCGCCACCGCGCTGGTCTCGCGCCATGTCGGCCTGGACGACATCTACCGCACCAGCACCCTCTCCGCCCAGGAGGTGCTCGCCGACACCCGTCCGCCGAACGATCCCGCGATGCTTACCGCCGAGCTCGAGACCGGCGACATGTACGGCCATCTCAGTCGCGCTGCCGAGGCCGAGAACAGCTATCGCTCGGTCCTCGGCACGGCGACGAAAGCCGGCCTGCCCGACGTGGCAGCCTCCGCCCGGCTGCGCATCGTCAACCTCTATATCGCCAAGGCCGCGCGGCCGGCGGTCCAGGGTCTCTACCTGCGCAAGGCGCACGCGATCCTCGACGAGATGGCGGCCGATCCCGATCCGCGCGCGCAGCGCTTCCTGCTTGCCGGCAAGCTGATGGTCGCCCGCATCGCGGCGAGCCGCGGCGACGAACGCGAGCTCGATGCGGCGCTGGCCTATTACCGGGCGCACGCCACTTCGCTCAATCCGGTGCTGATCTCTGCCAAGCTCGTCGACCTGCGCGAAAGCGGGCTGGGCGATGGCGGCCTGGTCAACGCCGCCAACCGCTATCCCGCGCAGCTGATGGACGGCCAGTGGCTCGACGTCTCCTTCTGGGTGAAGCCCGACGGGCATGTCGATGACGTCGACATCCTGCGCAAGGGCAAGCGCCTCACCGGGCCGTGGAGCGCGGAAGTGCTCAAATCGGTGCGCGGCCGCCGCTATGCACCGCTGCCCCTTTCGCCGCTCGACCCCGGCGTGCTGCGCATCGAGCGCTATACCTATACCGCGCCGTTCGAGCGGACGACCGGATCGAAGATCATGAAGCGATCGCCCCACGGCCGCATCGAGATCGTCGATCTCTCCAACGATGCCGGCGCGCCGCCGCCCGCCCGGCCGGTGGATTGAAGAAATGTTGATATCATAATTTATCGACGGTATGACGGCCGCGCAACGAATCACGATGTCCGTCAAGGAGCCGCCGCATGCGTCATCTGCTTCTCGCCCTGCCGGCATTCGCCCTGGCACTGCCTGCAACTGCGCAGACCGCCGCCCCTGCAGTGTCGGCCGCGGCAGAGGCTCCCAGGGCCGATCCCGCCTTCACCGCGCGGCTCAACGACCTGCTCGCGATCCTCAACGGCGGTGGCGACTATGCGGCCTATTTCGCCCCCGGTTTCCGGGCCCAGGTGCCAAAGGCGGCGTTCGACGGAGTGACCGCCCAGCTGGTCGCCGAGAATGGCAAGCCGGTCGCGATCCTTGGCGTCGAGCAGAAGTCTCCCTGGCACGGCGTGGTGCGGGTGCAGTTCGCCTCGGCCGTGGCGGTGATGCAGCTCGCCGTCGATTCCGCCGCACCGCACCAGGTCGTCGGCCTGCTCGTCACCGGCTTCGATGCCGCTGAGAAGACGCTTCCCGATGTCGAACGCGCGTTAGCCGCGCTGCACGGCGATACCGGCTATGCGATCGCACGCCTCGGCACCGGCGCGCCGCAGCTGCTCGCCGGCCGCAACGCGGACCGGCCCTATGCGATCGGCTCGGCCTTCAAGCTGGTGATCCTCGCCGAGCTGGTGCGCGTCACCAATGCGGGGGCGCGGAAATGGGACGATCTCGTCACGCTCGACGGCAGCCCGTTGCCGGCCGGCGGCTATAACCGCAAGCCCAAGGGCAGCCAGGTCAGCCTGCGCGAGCTGGCCACGCAGATGATCTCGATCAGCGACAACAGCGCCACTGACATCCTGCTGCACACGCTGGGACGCGAGAGGGTGGAGGCGATGATGCCGGTGCTGGGCATCGCCGACCCGGCGCGCAACCGCCCGTTCCTCTCGACGCTCGACATGTTCAAGCTCAAGGGCGTGGCCGGGCTGGGTGACCGCTATCTCAAGCTCGACGAGGCGGGCCGGCGCGCGTTGCTGAACGGCGAGGTGGCAGGCGTGCCGCTGATCCTGATCGACCAGACCAGCTTCCTGAAGAAGATCCCGAAGATGATCGACACGCTCGAATGGTTCGAGAGCCCGAACGACCTGGTCCGGGTGATGGACTGGCTGCGCCGCAACACCGAAGGTCCGGCCGGCGCCGATGCGCGCGCGGTGCTGTCGAAGAATCCCGGCATGGGGCCCGAGGTCCGCGGCAAGTGGCAATGGGTGGGCTACAAGGGCGGATCCGAGCCCGGCGTGATGAACATGACCTATCTGCTCCAGGCGGCGAATGGCGACTGGTATGCCGTCACCGGCAGCTGGAACGACATGCAGAAGGAAGTCGAGCAGGGCCGCTTCGCCGCGCTGATGGGCAAGGCGGCGGAGCTGACCGCTCCGCCCGCCCGCTAGTTCCGGCTCAGTTGTTGCCCCCGATGAAATTGCCGAGCCCGCCGAGCACCGAGCCCTCGCCGCGATTCTGCCCGCCATGGCCACCCGCCGCCGCCAGCATCCGCCCGGCGAGCCGCGAGAAGGGCAGCGACTGAATCCATACCTTGCCCGGCCCGCGCAGCCGCGCGAAGAACAGCCCCTCGCCGCCGAAGAACACGCTGCGCACCCCGCCCGCGGTGACCAGGTCGAACTCCACCGACGGCGTATAGGCGGCAAGGCAGCCGGTATCGACGTGCAGTTCCTCGCCCGGCGCCAGCTGGCGTTCGACCACCATGCCGCCGAACTGGACGAACACCCAGCCATCGCCTTCGAGCTTCTGCATGATGAAGCCCTCGCCGCCGAACAAGCCGGTCATGATCCGGCGCTGGAAGGCGATGCCCATCGACACGCCCTTGGCGGCGCAGAGGAACGCGTCCTTCTGGCAGATCAGCGTGCCGCCGACGCTGTCGAGCTTGAGCGGCACGATCGCCCCCGGCACCGGCGCCGCGAAGGCCACGCGCGCCTTGCCCGAGCCGTTATGGGTGAAGACGGTGGTGAACAGGCTCTCGCCGGTCACCAGCCGCTTGCCCGCGCCGAGCAGCGCGCCCATGAAGCCGCCGCCCTGCTGGCCGCTGCCGTCGCCGAACACGGTGGTCATCCCCACCGCCGCGTCCTTCCACACCAGCGCGCCCGCCTCGGCCACCGCGCTCTCGCCCGGATCGAGCTCGATCTCGACGAACTGGAGCTCCTGCCCCTTGATCTCGAAATCGATGTCGTCGGAGACGCCGCTATTGCGGCTATGGCTCCAGGGATTCTGCGGCATTGGTCGAAATCTCCTCCTGCACTTGGCCGGTTCCTAGCCCGTCCTCGGGCTCCACGCTATTGGTCTGGACAAATCGGGAGGAATCAGTCCTAATTACTGGCGAAAAGAGGGGAGAAGCAGAATGCGTGCTTTGTTGATGCTCATGGCCATGGCCACCACCGTTACGCCCGCCCTGGCCCAGGAACACCGCCAGGATGCCGGCGGGGCGATCATCGTCACCGGCAGCGCGCTCGCCGAGACGAGCAAGAAGCTCAAGGACTGCGTCGCGCGCCATTGCTCGCCCAAGGACGACATCTCGGCGACGCTCGTCCATGCCGAGAGCCAGTATCTCGCCGGCGACTATGACGGCGCCTGGACCACGCTTTCGCGGTCGAACAACCGCAATGCGCGCTATTCCGCCGAGTATCCGCAAGAGGTCGCCAATCTCCAGCGCGCCTATGGCCGGCTGACCGACATCATCGGGCTCCCCGAGAATGGCCGCGTCCTCCAGATCTTCGCGTTCGACACGCTGCGCGACAGCTTCGGCGCGAACGATGCCCGCACGCTCAACCAGCAGCTGGCGACCGGCGACTATTCGCTCGGCACCGGCCGCCTCACCCGCGCGATGGACGTCTATCGCCGGGTCGAGCGCAAGGCCCAGGCCGCCGGCCAGCTCGAGGTCCAGGGCCGGGCGATGCTGCGCCAGGCGGGCATCTATTCCACGCTGGCGACGCGCGACCGCGGCTATGCCAGTCTCGCGCGCGCCAATATCGACCGGATCGCGCAGACCACCGCGCCCGAGCTCGCCACCTATCGCACCGCCGCCGAGATCCTGCGCGCCCGCCTGACGGCCTCGCGCGGCGGCGCGGCGTCGATCGACAAGGCCGTGGCCGGCCTCTCCGGCAAGGCCGTGGGCGTTCCGATCGAAGTCTACAGCCCGCCGCTGCTCGGCCTGGATCCGGGCGTCGGCACCCTGGCCCCCGCCAACCCCGAATGGATCGACGTGCGCTATCGCATCGAGCCGTCGGGCCGGGTCGAGGATATCGAGCAGCTGAACAGCTCCGAGAAGATCACCGGCGACTGGGCCAAGCAGGTTCGCGCCTCGCTGGCCAAGCGCCGCTATGCCCCGGTCGATCCGGGCGCGGACGGCGAGGGCCTGGTCCGCACCGAGCGTTTCAGCCTGGTCTTCGACATCACGCGCGAGACGCAGAGCCGCGTTCTGGGTCGGAACGGCAACCCGCGCATCGTCACGCTCGACCTCGCCGACAAGCCGGAACAGGGCGCCCTATAGGGTCGGGCCTGCTCGCCAGTCCGCGGGCAGCAGGCCATAGAGGGCGGTGTCGCGTACGCCGATATGGGTTTCCCATTCGGCGCGCAGCACCCCCTCGAGCCGGAAGCCGAGCCGCTCGAGCAGCCCACGCGACGCGCGGTTGTCCGGATCGGTATCGACGAAGACGCGGCGCTGCCCCTCGGCGAAGAGCCGGTCGATCACCGCACTGACCGCCTCGGCGGCGATGCCGCCGCCCCAATGCGCCCGGGCGAGCATATAGCCGATCTCGGACACGCCGCCCTGCCGCTTCTCGCCCGCCGCGACGAAGCCGATCGCGGTGTCCTCGCCCTTCAGCGTGATCGCCCAGCAGCGCCAGCCCGGCGCCTCGCGGGCGAACTCCGCACGGGTCTGCGCGACGTTCTCATGCGGCGGGCCCGACCAGAAATGCATCAGCTCGGGATCGGACAGGCTCGGGAACAGCGCCGCGGCGTCGCCGGGTACGCGCGGGCGCAGGCGGAGCCGTCCGGTCTCCAGCACCACCGCCTCTCGCAGCACCGGTCCGGCCGGGTTCACGACGCCAGCGCGTCGACCAGCGACTTCACCTTCTTCTGCCGCCACTGCGGCAGCGGCGCGACCAGCCAGTAGCCGAGCTTCGAGCTCTTGGGCTCGCCGACCACCACTACGCGGCCGGAAGCGATGTCGCTGCGCGCGAGCAGCTCGGGCACGGTCGCCCGGCCCAGCCCCTCGGCCGCGGCATCGAGCGCGAGGCCGGCATCGGCGACGCGGACCAGCGATCCGGCATCCTCGGCCATGCAGCCCGGCCAGGAGATGCGCACGTCGATGCTGCCGCCCGGCCGCTCGACCGTGACCATGCCGTCGCTCTCCAGCGCCTCGCCCTCATGCTCGCCCGGGCCTTCGCCCCAGCGGATGGCGAGGTCGAGATTGGCCTCGGTGAAGTCGAGCGCGTCATCGGCCGGCACCAGCACGAAGCGCAGGTCGCTGTCGACCCGGGCGATCTCGGCCAGCCGCGGCATCAGCCATTTGGCGGTCAGGTCGCGCGGCGCGGCGATGGTCAGCGACTTGGACGACTGCCCCGCCTGCATCGCCCGCACGCTCTCCTCGAACTGGAGGAAGCCCGCGCGCAGCGCCGAAAGGCCGGCCTCGGCCTCGGGGGTGAGCTCCAGCCCCTTGGTGGTGCGGCGAAACAGCACGACGCCGAGCGTGTCCTCGAGCGCACGGATCTGCTGGCCGACCGCAGCGGGAGTCACCGCCAGCTCGTCCGCCGCGCGGGTGAAGCTCAGATGGCGCGCCGCGGCATCGAGCACGCGCAGGCCGTTGAGGGGGAGATGGGTCCGCTTCATTCCGCTACCGCCGGCGCGGTCAGCGCGAACTTGGGGATGCCGACGTCGAACGCCGAACCGTCTTCGCCGATCATGTGATAACTGCCCTGCATATTCCCCGTCGGCGTGCTGAGCGGGCAGCCCGAGACATAGTCGAAGCTCGCCCCCGGCGCGATCATCGGCTGCTCGCCGACCACGCCCTCGCCCTCCACCGTGTGGCGCGCGCCGCGCCCGTCGGTGATGATCCAGTGGCGGGTGAGCAGCTGCACCGTCATCGGCCCGCTATTCTCGATGCGGATGTGATAGGCCCAGAACCAGCGGCCGCGATCGGGCTCGCTCTGCTCGGGCAGATAGCTCACCGACACGCGCACGGTGATCCCGCGCGTTTCCTCCGCATCGGTGAACAATGCGTCCATCACAATCCAGCGGCCCTCAGCGCCTGGTCGAGATCGGCGATCACGTCGTCCGCGTCCTCCAGCCCAACATTGAGCCGCAGCATGCCCTCGGTCACGCCCATCTCCAAGCGCTTCTCTTCGGCGACGCTGGAATGGGTGGTCGAGGCCGGGTGCGTCATCAGCGAGCGCGAATCGCCGATATTGTTCGAGATATCGACCAGCTCGAGCGCGTCGAGCAGCGCATGCGCCTGCTTGCGCCCGCCATCGACCTCGAACGAGAAGATCGGGCCGGCGGCCTCCATCTGGCGCATGAACAGATTGTGCTGCGGATGGCTGGGCAGCGCCGGAAAGTTGATCTTCGGCACGCGCTTCTCGAGGAAGCTGCCGACCTTCAGCGCATTCTCGCTCTGCCGGCGGATGCGCAGGTCGAGCGTCTCCATCCCCTTCAGCACCACCCAGGCGTTGAACGGCGACAGCGTCGGGCCGGTGTTGCGGGTGAAGGGCAGCAGCACTTCGTTGATGAACTGCGACGAGCCGGTGACGGCACCGGCGAGCACGCGGCCCTGCCCGTCCATCATCTTGGTCGCCGAATAGGCCACCACGTCCGCGCCGAACTCGAGCGGGCGCTGGAGCGCCGGCGTGGCGAAGGCATTGTCGACCACGGTGGTGATGCCGTGCTTTCGGGCGATCGCGCAGACGGCTTCGAGGTCGACCACGTCCATCGTCGGGTTGGCCGGCGTCTCGAAGAAGAACACCTTGGTGTTCGGGCGGATCGCGTCCTCGAACTGCTGCGGGTCGCGCGCATCGACGATCGTGGTCTCGACGCCGAAGCGTGGCAACAGGCTGTCGGTCAGCCAGCGGCACGAGCCGAAGGCGGCGCGGCCCTGGACGATATGATCGCCGGCGCTCACCTGGCAGAGGATCGCCGCGGTCATCGCCGCCATGCCGGTCGCCATGGTGCGGCAGGCCTCGGCACCTTCGAGCAGCGCGATCCGCTCCTCGAGCATCTCCACTGTCGGGTTCTGCAGGCGCGAATAGGTCATGCCGACCTGCTCGCCCGCGAAGCGCGCGGCGGCGTCGCCGGCGCAGTCATACGCATAGCCCGAGGTGAGGAACATCGCCTCGCTGGTCTCGCCCCATTCGGAACGCGCGGTGCCTCCGCGCACGGCCTGGGTGGCGGGTTTCCAGTTGCGGGTGACGCTGCGGTCTTGGCCTGTACGACGCTTCATAGTGCGGGATGCTTTGCGGCTGAGGGGCCGGGGCGTCAACACAACAAAAAATCCTCCCTCGCGAAGCGGGGGAGGCGGACCGCCGGCGAAGCCGGTGGTGGAGGGGGCATGGCCCCAAGGGGATCCTGCGCGGCGAGGCCCCTTCCGTCCCGCTGCGCGCGCCACCTCCCCCCGCTTCGCGAGGGAGGGTCTTTTGGGGGCATGACGGCCACGAAACGGTCGGCTATCCCACCCGCCATGCTCGATCGCCTCAAGGCCCTGCGCGACCGTCCCTGGACCGTTGCCCTGCTCCTCGCCGTCATCGCCGAGGCGCTGTTCCTGATCCATCTCGATCAGCCCAGCGTGATCATGTTCGACGAGATCCACTATCTCCCCGCCGCCCAGGCGCTGCTCGACCTGTCGGGCCCGCGCAACGTCGAGCATCCGATGCTCGGCAAGGAGCTGATCGCGGCGGGCATGGCGCTGCTCGGCGACAATCCGTTCGGCTGGCGCATCGCCTCGACCGTCGCCGGCACCGCCACCGTGCTCGGCGTCTTCGCCTTTCTCTGGCTGCTCACCGGCAGCATGCGCGCGGCGCTGGTCGGCGCGCTGCTGACGCTGCTCAACCAGACCGTGTACGTCCAGGCGCGCACCGGCATGCTCGACATCTTCCTCGGCTGCTTCCTGGTCTGGGCGCTGGTGATGGCACTGTGGTCGATGCAGAGCGGCGGCCGGCAGGTCTGGTGGCGATGGCTGGCGGTCGGCGTGCTGCTCGGGATGACCACCGCGGTTAAGTGGGCGGGCGTGCCCTATATCGTGCTGGCGGGCCTGGCCTTCCTCGTCATCCGCATCCGCGACGCGCGCCGGGCGAAGAAGCCGGTCCTTGCCGCGCTTTCGGGCAAGGATCAGCCGCACTGGCCCGGCCTGCCCGCCATCCCGGCGCTGCTGGCGATGGGCATGGTCAGCGTGGTGACCTATTTTCTCACCTTCCTCCCCGCCTTCTTCTACACCACCGATCCGCTGAGCCTGCCCGGCCTGTTCGCCCAGCAGCTCCATATGTGGCAGATGCAGACCCAGATCCTGCCGCACCACACCTATCAGTCGAGCTGGTGGAGCTGGCCGCTGATGCTGCGCCCGATCTGGTATTTCTATGAGTGGGATCGCGGCGCCCAGCGCGGCGTGCTGCTGATCGGCAATCCGCTGATCATGTGGGGGGGGCTGGCCGCGGTGCTCGCCTGCTATTGGGCGTGGGTCAAGGACAAGGCGATCCGGCCGCTGGCGATGGCGCTGCTATGGACGGCCAGCCTGGCGATCTATGTCGTGATCCCCAAGTCGATCGGCTTCTATTACTATTACTACCCCAGCAGCATCTTCCTGTGCATGGCGCTGCCGGTCGCCTTCCTGCACTTCGACAAGGGCAAGAACCGCGGCTGGGAGGAGTGGTTCGTCGCGCTCTCGCTGCTGATGTTCGGCTATTTCTACCCGATCCTCTCGGGCGCGCCGCTCGCCGACAGCCAGGGGTTCCTCCACTGGATGTGGATCGGCAGCTGGCGGTAGTTCGGGGTCATCCCCGCGCTCCTGTTCCCCGGCGAAAGCCGGGGCCCAGGGTCACAAGCGATACGGCAGAGAAACCCTGGGCTCCGGCTTTCGCCGGGGAACAGTGACTAGTACCGCCCCCAGACGAAGCGCGACGACAGCGCGAAGTTCCACACCGCCGCCACTGCGATTCCCGCCAGCGCCGCGAAGCGCCAGTCGCCATGCTGGACATTGTGGAGGAACGCCGCGACGCCGACATTCGCGGCCGCGCCGATGCTGCACACTAGGCAGAACGACACCCAGCCGCCCAGCATCGCCTTCGCCCCCTTCAGCCTTTGCTCGCGATAGGTCAGCGCGTTGTTGAGGAAGAAGTTGAAGGTCATCGCCGCCGCGGTGGCGAGGATGGTCGCGCCGACGAACGGCCAGTTCAGCCCGCGGAAGAACAGGCCGAGGATCAGGAAATGCACGCCGGCGCCGAGCGCGCCGATGCCCGAGAACATCACGAAGCGCACTGGCACCACCCGGCCGAACATCCGGTCGTACAGCGCGATCAGATATTCCATCGCCACGACGTAATCGAGCTTGGACTCGCCCAGCGCCCGGGTGCGGAACACATAGGGGAGCTCGAGGAACTTCAGCGGCTTGGGCGACGCCGTCATGATGTCGAGCAGGATCTTGAAGCCGATCGCCGACAGCGTCGGCACCAGGTCGCGGACGATCTGGGTGCGCATCGTGAAGAAGCCGCTCATCGGGTCGGACAGGTCCGCCTTGAGCACCCGGCGCGAGAGCCGGGTGGCGAGGGCCGACTTGGCCACCCGCTCCCGGTCCCACTCGCCCGTGCCGCCGCCATCGACGAAGCGCGAGCCGATCACCACGTCGAGGGTGGAATCGCCTTCGAGCGCGTCGAGCATCCTGGGCAGCAGGGTCTCGTCATGCTGCAGGTCACCGTCGATCACCGCCACGAACGGCGCGGCGGTCGCGCACATGCCTTCGATGCACGCGCTCGACAGCCCGCGCCGGCCGATCCGCTGGATCACCCGCACCCGTGGGTCGCGACGGCCCAGTTCGCGGGCGGCATCCGCCGTCCCGTCCGGGCTGTTGTCGTCGACGAAGATCGCTTCCCAGTTCCGTCCCGCCAGCGCCGCATCGAGCTTCTCGATCAGCAGCGGTACGTTCGCCCGCTCGTTGAACGTCGGGATGACGACCGCAAGCTCGAGCTGGTCCGGAATCACGCGAGCGCCTTGAGCACCGCGTCGCCCATCTCGGTCGTCGACATCGAGCCGCCGAGGTCCGCCGTCCGCGCACCGCCGGCAAGCGCCGCCGCGACGGCCGCCTCGACCTTCAGCGCCGCTTCCTCGTTGCCGAGCGAGTGGCGCAGCAGCATCGCCGCAGAGAGGATCGCGGCGCAGGGATTGGCCTTGCCGGTGCCGGCGATGTCGGGCGCCGAGCCGTGGATCGGCTCGTACATGCCATTGTCCCCGCTCCACGCGCGCAGCGAAGCCGAGGGCAGCATGCCGATCGAGCCCGCGCACATGCTCGCCTGGTCGGACAGGATGTCGCCGAACAGATTGCCGGTGACGATCACGTCGAACGCCGACGGCGCGCGCACCAGCTGCATCGCGGCATTGTCGACATACATGTGCGTCAGGTGGACGTCGGGATATTCGGTCGACAGCTCGTTGACCACGTCGCGCCACAGCTGCGAGGTCTCTAGCACGTTCGCCTTGTCGACCGAGCAGAGCTTCTTCTTGCGCCGCCGGGCCATTTCGAAGCCGACGCGGGCGATACGCTCCACTTCGGCCTCGTTGTAGCTCATGATGTCGAAGCCTTGGCGCAGGCCTTCTGCATCATGACGCCGGCCCTTCTCGCCGAAATAGACGTCGCCGACCAGCTCGCGGACGATGACCAGGTCGAGCCCGGCCACCACTTCGGGCTTGAGCGGCGAGGCGTCAGCCAGCGCCGGGAACAGCGTCGCCGGGCGGATATTGGCGAACAGGCCGAGCTCGCGGCGGATGCCGAGCAAAGCCGCCTCGGGACGCAGCCGGCGCTCCAGCGCCTCGAAGCGCGGATCGCCGATCGCGCCGAACAGCACCGCATCGGCCTTCTTGGCGAGCGCGAGCGTCTCTTCGGGCAGCGGCCGCCCGGTCAGCAGATAGGCAGCGCCACCGACGGGCGCCTCCTCGAAGTCCAGGCCCAGGGCCAGAGCTTCCAGAACCCGGCGCGCCTCGCGCGTAACTTCAGGCCCGATCCCGTCACCGGGCAGAACAGCAATCAGTGGCAATTCATGCTCCCCACGTCTTCGCCGCCCGCTTTGCCGCTGTTGTGGCCGTCACGCAACAGCGCGCTTCAACCGATCGACCAGCCGGGCACGCGCCGCGAGCAGCTCGGCGCCCTTTCCGATCAGCAGGTCGCGCTCGAGGAAATGGCCGGTGAGCCTGAGCCCGTCGAGGATATCGTCCCACCCGGCCTCCCCGCCCTCGACCAGGAAGCGCGGCAGGCGGAGCAGCCGGTTCTCATAGCCCTCGGCACCGAGCCGGCTGACCGCGATGCCGCTCTTGGGGCTGACATAGGCAAGGTCGTCGTTGCGCCCGGTCGCCGCGCAATGCTCGAGGTCCAGCCCGAAACCCAGCTCGGCGAGCAGGAGCAATTCGTATCGTACCATAGCCACCGCCCACCCCCGCGCCGCCGGCGCCGCCTCGATCGCCGCCAGCACGCCGTCGAGCGCCGCGAACAGCCGCGGATAGGGCAGCCCCTCGGGCAGCGAAAAGGCGGTGAGCGCGGTCGCCCATTGGAAGGCGGCGGCCGGCAGCGCCTCGGAGAACATCGCCGCCCGGCTATGGAGCAGCTCGACCGTCAGCCCGGCCAGCGCATCCTCGGTCCGCGAGCGCCATTCGCCCTGCACCAGGTTCGCCGGCTGGAGCACCGGCCGCAGCGTCCGGCCATGGCCGCCGCGGACATAGCCCGGCTGCACGCCATCCTCCTCGGTGAACGCCCGCACGATCGCCCCATGCTCGCCATGGGCGCGAACGGAGAGGATGATGGCTTCGGCGCGGAGATGCATGGGCCGCTATATAGGCTCCCCGCGCCGGGCTTGGGAATTCAGCCCCGGGGTTTGCGGAACCGATAGATGAACTGGTCGGTCTTGCCGCGGATCTCCGGGGTAAAGACGTTGGCGGTGTGCGGGTCCGCCGGATTGCGGAGCAGCGGCAGTTCGCCGTCGAACTTGAAGCCGACGGATTCGATCTCCGCACGGGCGGCGGCGGGATCGATGCGGTGGAGCGTCTGCGGCAGAGCAAATTCCGGATCGGGATTGGCGGCATGGTCGATCACCAGCAGCACCCCGCCCGGCTTGAGCGAATCATAGAGCTTCTGCGCGATCGCCCTGGCGGCGCCCGGAGGGGCGGCCTTGAGATGCAGGTCGTGCCAGTTCTGCACCGTCATGATCGCGTCGAGCGGCTCGGGAAAGGCGAAGCTCTTCAGGCTGTCGCTCGACGGCACGACATTGGCGCGGCCCTCGACCGCGGCCTTCTGCTCATCGCCATAGGCGGCGCGGAACTGGATGAACTCCTGGGGCTGATAGGCATAGACCTTGCCCCCCGGGCCGACGATGCCGGCAAGGATACGCGTCCAGTAACCGCCGCCCATGATGAAGTCCGCGACCTCCTGCCCGGGCGCGATGCCGGCAAAGGCGAGGATCTCGCCGGCATGGCGCGACGCGTCGCGGTCCTTGTCCGCCTGCGGACGGCTGGCATCGCCGAGCGCGGCGGTGATCGGCGCGGGGACGGCCTGGGCATGGGCGGCGAGCGGTGCGGCCAGCGCGAGCAGCGCGGCGGAAAGGGCGAGCTTCATAGGGACGACTCTCCTCGGTGTGTTTGAGTGGAGCATGACACATCGGCCACTACCCGTCATCCCCGCGAAGGCGGGGATCCAGAGTCACGAAGGACGTCGCTCTGTTATTCTGGATCCCCGCCTTCGCGGGGATGACGAAGAGGGATGACGGAAGGAGGAATGACGATTGGGGGAGTGGCGGTTCCGCGCTTCCGCGCCTAAATCCCTTTCGACGATGTCCGATCCCAATTCGCCCAACCGCTTCAACGAAGAGACCGCCACCTATGCCGTGCGCGGTGCCGATGCGCCCGACCTCGAAGCCGGCGTGGCGGCGATCCGCAACGTGCTGAAGACGCTGCCGGTGCGCCCCGGCGTCTACCGGATGCAGGATGCGCGCGGCGACGTGCTCTATGTCGGCAAGGCGCGGGCGCTGAAGAACCGGGTGACCAACTATACCCAGGTCATGCGCCTGTCGAAGCGGCTCCAGCGGATGGTGGCGCAGACGCGCTCGATGACGATCGTCACGACGAACAACGAAGCCGAGGCGCTGCTGCTCGAGGCGCAGCTGATCAAGCGGTTCCGCCCGCCCTACAACGTGCTGCTGCGCGACGATAAGTCGTTCCCATTCATCCTGCTCAGGCGCGACCATGATTTCGCGCGCATCCAGCTCCACCGCGGCGCGCGCAAGGCGAAGGGCGACTATTTCGGCCCGTTCGCCGGGGCAGGGCAGGTGCGCAAGACGCTCAACGCGCTGCAGAAGCTGTTCCTGCTGCGCAGCTGCACCGACGGCTTCTTCAACACCCGCGACCGGCCGTGCCTGCTCTACCAGATCCGCCGCTGCTCTGCGCCCTGCGTCGACCGGATCACGCCCGAGGCCTATGAGGAGCTGGTCGACGACGCGCGCGACTTCCTGATGGGCAAGAAGACCCAGGTCCAGGCCAAGCTCGGCGCGCAGATGCAGGTGGCGGCGGAGAATCTCGATTTCGAGCTGGCGGCGATCCTGCGCGACCGGCTGAAGGCGCTGACCTTCATCCAGGGCAGCCAGGCGATCAATGCCGAGGGCGTGGGCGATGCCGACATCTTCGCGCTCGCCAGCAAGTCGGGCGTGATGGGCATCCAGGCCTTCTTCATCCGCGGCGGCCAGAATTGGGGGCATCGCAGCTTCTTCCCGGCGCACACCAATGACGTGTCAGAAGACGAGGTGCTCGCCGCCTTCCTGATGCAGTTCTACGAGGAAGTGCCGCCGCCCCGAACGATCTTCGTCGACCGCAACCTGGAGGAAGCGGCGCTGCTCGCCGAGGCATTGCGGGAACGCGCCGGGCACAAGGTCGCGCTGGGCGTGCCGCAGCGCGGACCGCGCCGCCGGCTGCTCGAACAGGCCAGGCGCAATGCCGTCGAGGCGCTCGACCGGCGGCTGGCCGAGGGGACGACCCAGGCCAGGCTGCTCGCCGAGGTGGCGGACCTGTTCGAGCTGCCCGAGCCGCCCGAGCGGATCGAAGTGTACGACAACTCGCACATCCAGGGCACCAATGCGCTCGGCGCGATGGTGGTGGCCGGCCCCGAGGGCTTCCAGAAGAACCAGTATCGCAAGTTCAACATCAAGCGCGCCGAGACCGTGCCCGGCGACGATTACGGCATGATGCGCGAAGTGCTCACGCGCCGGTTCGCCCGAGCAGTGGAAGAGGACCCCGACCGGCAAGGCGGCACCTGGCCGGACCTGGTGCTGCTCGACGGCGGGCGCGGACAGTTGAATGCCGCCAAGGCGGTGCTCGAGGATCTCGGCATCGAGGACGTGTGCATGGTCGGCGTCGCCAAGGGGCCGCATCACGGGCGCGACGGGCGCGAGGTGTTCCACCTGATGGACGGGCGCGAGCTGATGCTGCCGGTCAATTCGCCCCTGCTCTTCTACCTCCAGCGGCTGCGCGACGAGGTCCACCGCTTCGCGATCGGCGCGCACCGAGAGAAGCGGGCCAAGGCGATCGGTGCGAGCCCGCTCGACGAGGTTCCCGGGATCGGCCCGGCCCGCAAGAAGGCGCTGCTGATGCATTTCGGCACGGCGCGGGCGGTGCGCGCGGCGAGCCTGGAGGACCTGCAAAAGGCGCCCGGGGTGAGCGCTGGCGTCGCGCAGCAGGTCTATGATTATTTCCACGCCCGCTGAGCTGGAAACACTAAAGCACCATTTCTGCACAGATAATCCGCATCTCCTCGCTTGTGGCGGCGGGGCGGGGCGCTAGGCTCCTCTCCGGAAATTCGGGGGGATTATCTTTGCGTATCGTTCTGTCGTCCGTCGCGCTCACTCTGCTGACGGGCACCGCCCATGCCGGCGACAAGCCGCTTTACCAGCCGGCGCCCGCCTGGGTGCGGCCCGCGCCGGCGCCCGACGCCGCCAAGCTGACCGATGCCGATCCGGCAACGGTGCTGAGCGACCAGCAGCAGCGCCTGAGCAGCGGGCAGGTCTGGGCCTATAACGACCAGGCGACGCGGATCGTCTCGCCGCAGATGCTGACGCAGTTCGGCACGGTACAGCTGCCCTGGCAGCCCGAGGAAGGCGATCTGATCGTCCACAAGGCCGAGATCATCCGGGCAGGCGAGCATATCGACCTGCTCGCCGGCGGGAAAGGCTTCGAGGTGCTGCGGCGCGAGGAGCAGCTCGAACAGCTGCAGATCAACGGCACGCTGACCGCGACGATGACGGTGCAGGGGCTGCGCGTCGGCGATGTGCTGCGCCTCGCTTATTCGGTGACCAGCCATGACAAGGCGCTGGGCGGCAACGCGCAGACTTTCGTGCCGCTGGTCGCTGCGCCCGAGCGGGTGGGCTATGCGCGGGCGCGCGTCTCCTGGCCCTCGGGCACGCCGCTGCGCTGGCGCAGCTATGCCGATGGCGCCGTGCCGAAAGTGACCAAGCAGGGCGGCTTCGACGAGATCGAAGTGACGCTGCCGCTCCCCAAGCCCGCCGAGCTGCCCGCCGATGCGCCAGGCCGCTACCAGAAGCCGGCGCTGCTCGAAGTGACCAGCTTCACCGATTGGAAGTCGGTCTCCGCCGTGATGGGGCCGCTCTACGCGACCGAGGGACTGATCGCGCCGGGCAGTCCGCTGGCGGCCGAGGTCGACAAGATCAAGGCCAGGTCGGCCGACCCGCGGGTGCGCGCCGCGCTGGCGCTGCGGCTGGTGCAGGACGAGATTCGCTACCTGTTCGAAGGGATGAACGGCGGCAATTACGTGCCCCAGAAACCCGCCGACACCTGGACGCGCCGCTATGGCGACTGCAAGGCCAAGACGCTGCTGCTGCTCTCCCTGCTCCGCGCCATGGACATCGAGGCCGAGCCGGTAGCGGCCAGCATGGGCATGAGCGGGCTGGTCGCCCAGCGCCTGCCCAGCGCCGGTGCCTTCGATCATGTGCTGGTGCATGCGACGATCGGCGGCAAGCCGCTGTGGCTCGACGGCACCGGCTCGGGCACGCGGCTGGAGGATCTCGACGATACCCCGCCGTTCCGCGACGTGCTGCCGCTCCGGCCTGGGGGCGCGGAGCTGATTCCGCTGCCGATGCATGCGCCGGCGCGCCCGATGATGGAAACCGCGCTCGAGTTCGACCAGCGAGCCGGGCTCAGTCTGCCGACGCCATTCACGCTCACGATCAAGATGCGCGGCCAGATGGCCGAGATGGTGCGGGCGATGTCGAGTCAGGCGAGCAAGGAGCAGCTCGAGGATATGGGCCAGGGCATGGTCGCCGGCGTGATCGGGGATGCGCTGGTGGTCGAGCGCAAGCTCTCCTACGATTCCGAGACCGCGACCGCGACCGCGACGGCAAGCGGCATCGTCAGCTCGCCCTGGAAGCTGGACGAGCGCCGGTACCGCGCGCAGCTCGACCGCATCGTCTCCGCCGCCGATTTCTCGCCGGACCGCGCCCGGCCGGCCTGGAAGGACATTCCGGTGGTCACCACGCCGGTGCCGTTCGCAGCGGTGATGCGGACGCGCATCCGCCTGCCCGGGCAGGGCGCCGGCTTCACGCTGGACGGCGATCAGACGCTGCCGGCGCGGTTTGCGGGCATCGGGCTGACACGCAAGGTCACCGTCGCGAACGGCGAAGTAGTGGTCGAGGACAGCCTGGCAAGCGACGCGGCGGAAGTGGCGCCGACGGACCTGCCGACGGTGCGGGCCCAGGTCGCGCTCGCCAAGTCGCGGCTGCTCGAGATGCTGGCCCCCACCGACTATCCGGCACGCTGGCAGATCGTCGCCAACGCCGGCAAGACGGGTTTCCCGGCGATCATGGCGGTCTACGCCAAGGGCATCGCCGATGCGGCGCCCGACGAGACGCTGGGTTATACCAACCGCGCCGCCTTCCTCGCCGGGATCTGGGATTGGAAGGGCGCCGCCGCCGATTACGACAAGGCGATCGGGATCGAACCGACGGTGCCGCTCTATCTCGCCCGGGCGCGGATGCGGCAGGCGATGCGCGACGACAAGGGCGCGCGCGCCGATGCAGAAGCGGCGCTGGCGCTGGATCCCGGTTCGCTGGCCGCGATCAACATGCTCGCCTCGCTGCGCTTCCGCGCCGGCGAGCGGGATGCGGCCATGGCGCTGATCGACGAGCGGATCGCGGCGGGCGGCAAGGCCAAGCAGGGCTTCGTCACCAAAAAGGCGGACCTGCTGGGCGAGGCGGGCCGGGCCGAGGAAGGCGTCAAGCTGATCGACGAAGAGATTCGCGTCACGCCCGGCAACGAGATCCTGCTCAACTCGCGCTGCTGGCTGAAGGGCACGAGCAACATCCTGCTCGATACCGCACTGAAGGATTGCACGCGGGCGATCGAGATCGCCGAGGACCCTTCGTCGATCTACGACAGCCGCGCGATGGTCTATTTCCGCATGGGCAAGATGGAAGAGGCGATGGCCGATCTCAACGCCGCACTCGAAGTCTCGCCGATGCAGGGCGCCAGCCTCTTCCTGCGCGGCGTGGTGCGCCGGCGAACGGGAGACATCAAGGGTAGCGACGCCGATCTCGCCGCAGCCCGGCTGATGTGGCCGCGCGTCGACGAGGATTATGCGCGCTATGGTATCAAGCCCTAGGCCATATTCGACATTCAGCCTCCCCCCCTTGCAAGGGAGGGGAGGCAAGAGGGTTCCCCTTTCCCAATCCACTCGCATTCGCCTTTTCTTCACGCCCCTGCTTTAAGGGGGCAGCATGGCTACCCGGGTCTTCATCACGATCGACACCGAGATCATGTGGCGGCATCACGTCGCCGGGCTCGATGTCGAGACGATCGTCCAGCGCTCGCTGGAGCCCGCCAATGTGGGCGTCGGCTGGCAGCTCGAGCAGCTGGCGCGGCACGGGCTCAAGGCCTGCTTCTTCGTCGATCCGATGCCGGCGCTGGTCTATGGCCTCGACCCGATCAAGCGGGTGGTCGGGGCGATCCTCGAGGCCGGGCAGGAAGTGCAGCTGCACCTACACCCCAACTGGACCGGCGCGCATGCGGACGACAAGGGCGCGACGTACGGCGCCTTCGAGCTGATCGACTATAGCTTCGACGAGCAGGTCGAGCTGCTGGCCGGCGCCTCCGACATGCTGGTCGCCTGCGGCGCACCCGAGCCGATCGCCTTCCGCTCCGGATCCTATTCGGCGAGCGACGATACGCTGGGCGCGCTGGCGCAGCTCGGCTTCGAATATGACAGCAGCCACAACGGCTCCGAGCATCCCTGGCCGAGCGCGATCAACCTGGAACCGCGCCAGATCGCGCCGGTCGCGCGTCGCGGGCTGATCGAAGTGCCGGTGACGCTGATCGAGGACCGCGCCGGGCATCTCCGCCATTTCCAGATCTGCGCGCTCTCCGCGGGCGAGATGCGCGCCGCGCTAGATCACGCCGTGGTACGCAGCCATTCGGCCGTGACGATCGTCAGCCACGGCTTCGAGCTTGCAAATCGCGCCGGGACGCGGCCTAACGCCGTGCACGTACGGCGCTTCCACGCGCTGTGCCGCATGTTGGCCAGCCGCCGGGGGGTGTTGGTGACCGAACATTTCGCAGACCGGCCGAAGATGCCGCTCGGGCAGGACGATGCGCCGCTCGCGCCGAGCCTGCTCCGCACGCGCTGGCGCCAGGCCGAGCAGCTCTGGTCGAACCTGGTCGAGGAGCGCGCCGCGTGAACGCGATGAGCGAGGTCACCGCCGAGCCGCCCCAGGCCAAGCCGACCAGCCTGAAATTCGAGATCGGCGCGCGCACGCTCGCCACGATCCAGCGCTCTCTGGTGCGCCTGCCGCTGACGCTGGACGAGGCGCGGGCGGACCGGCTGCCGGTGCTGGCGCCGCTGCCGCGCGAGGCGCATGGCTATGTCGTCACCTCGCTGCCCGAGCATCTCGTGCCGCGGCTGGTCAAGGCCTCGGGCGACATGCTGCCCTTCATCCGCCAGCGCTACACCCGCTATTTCACCGATTTCGCGCCCGGCTTCGATGCCTGGTGGAACGGGCTGTCGTCGAACGCGCGGCAGGGCATCAAGCGCAAGGCGAAGAAGATCGCGGCCGAGAGCGGCGGCGAGCTCGACGTGCGCGCATTCCGCGGACCGCAGGCGCTGGAGGATTTCCACGACGTCGCGCGGCGGATCTCGCTCAGGACCTATCAGGAGCGCCTGCTCGGCTCGGGCCTGCCCGACAGCCCCGAATTCATCGCGACGATGCTGGCGCAGGGCGCCGCCGATCAGGTCCGCGCCTGGCTGCTCTACATTGCGGGCGAGCCGGCCGCTTATCTCTATTGCCCGGTGATCGAGGGCGGCGTGGTGATCTACGCCTATGTCGGCCATGATCCCGCGTTCAACGACCTCTCGCCCGGCGCGGTGCTCCAGCTCGAGGCGATGCGCGACCTGTTCGAGGAAGGGAAATTCTCCCGCTTCGACTTCACCGAGGGCGAAGGCCAGCACAAGCGCCAGTTCGCCACCGGCGGCGTGGCGTGCGTCGACCTGTTCCTGTTGCGGCCGTCGCTCGCCAACCGGGTGACGATGGCGGCGCTCGGCGGGTTCAACCGCGGCGTGGCCGGGATCAAGGCGCTGGTGCAACGTGCCGGGCTGGAAAAGGCAGCGAAGAAGCTGCGGCGCGGCGCCTAGCCCTACCCTGCCCCCTCAACGCCCCGCTTCATTCTCCAGCGCATTGGCCCGGGCCTCGATCCGCTCCATCGTCTCCTGCGCGCGCGTGCCGATGTCGCCGGCGCGGCGCTGCTCGTCCATGGCGCTGTGCCATGCGACCGCGATCATCAAGACGAGCAGCGCGGCGGTGAGCGCGGTGGCGAGCTGGAGCCAGCGTTGGGTGGTCATGCGGCGACCCTAGCCGGCCCGGGCCGCTCCCGCCAGCCAGCCGCCTTCCTGCGCCCTGAACGCGAAAAGGGCGCACCGCCCGGAGGCAGCGCGCCCTTTTCGTTCAGCCTGCCGCCGAAGCGGAGGATCAGTTCAGCCGGCCCAGCCCCGCGATCGTCTTGTCGACGAGCGCCTTGTCGGCATCGGCACCGTGCTTTTCCGCGATGATCGCGGCGGCGGCGGCAGTGGCGGCATCGACAGCCTTGGCGCGGACCTCGGCGATCGCTGCGCGCTCGGCAGCGGCGATCTTGTCCTCGGCCATCTTGGCGCGGCGCTGAGTCAGTTCCTTGGCGTCCGCCTCGGCCTTCTTGAGCAGCGCCTTGGCCTCTGCCTCGGCATGCTCGACGATCGCCGCGGCATCCGCCGCGCTCGAAGCATTGCGCGCCTTGGCGGCGGCCAGTTCCGCCTCCGCCTCGGCCCGCAGCGCGGTCGCCTGGTCGAGCTGCTGGCGGATCGAGTCGATCTTGGCATCGAGCATCTTGCCGATCATCGCCGGCACCCGCTTCCACAGGATGATGCCAACCACGATGAGCATCGCGATGGCGACGAAGCCCGGTGCGGTGATGCCGAACGCAGCCGGCTCGTGATGCAGTTCCACGGTACCGGTCTCAGCCTTCATGCCATGGGGTTGTTCAGCCATTGGCCAGCGCCGCCTTCACTTGCTGGGTAACCGACGCACGGTCGGCCTTCACACCCGAGAGCTTGGCGACGATGTCCTGGACGGCGTCCACCGTCTCGGCCTCGATCTCGCCCAGCGCCTGGGTCTTGGTGGCTTCGATGCGCGTGGTGGCCTCGGCGATCTTCGCCTCGGACGCCGCGTCGCCCTTCTTCACTTCGGCTTCGGATTTGGCGGTCGCCTTGTCCTTGGCCTTGCTCAGCGTGCCGAGCGCCGTGGCCCGGGCCGTTTCCAGCCCGGACTCATAGGCGGCGTCGGACGCCGCGGCCGCATCTCGGGCAGCCTCAGCCGCGGCGAGATCGCCGGAGATGCGGGCGTTGCGGTCTTCGACCGTACGCTCGATCTTCGGGACCATCGCCTTGCCGATCCCGAAATAGATGAGCGCAAACACGATCGCGAGCCAGAAGAGCTGCGACGCGTAGATCTCAGGGATTTGGGATAGCTGCGGCATCTTGGCTGTCCTTGAACCTTAGCCCTTGACGACGAACAGGATCAGGATCGCGACGACGAACGCGATCAGGCCCAGAAGCTCGGCACCGGCGAAGCCGATGAACAGGCGGCCCTGCTGGCCGTCAGCGGCACCCGGGTTGCGCAGCGCGCCCTCGAGGAACGAACCGAACACGTTGCCCACGCCGAGCGCGGCCAGGCCGATACCGATCGCAGCAAGGCCGGCACCGATGTACATTGCACCAACGTCAGTCATTTCTAGCTCCCTACGTAATCCAACAAATCAAACGAACAGCGCGACTTAGTGCAGGTGCACCGCGTCGTGGAGATAAAGCGAGGTCAGCAGCGCGAACACATAGGCCTGGATCGCGCAGACCAGCAGCTCAAGCGCGCTCACGCCGATGATCATCAGCATCGATGCGAACCACACGCCATAGCCGATGCCGCCCGCGTTCAGGCCCTGCACGGCGAAGCTGCCGAACACTTCGAGCAGGATGTGCCCCGCGGTCATCGCGACGAACAGTCGCAGGCCCAGCGAGAACGGGCGCACCATGAACGAGATGAACTCGACCGGGATGATCACCGGCATCAGCCACAGTGGCGCGCCATGCGGCACGAACAGGCCGAAGAACTTGAAGCCATGCTTCCACAGGCCGACGGCGAGCACGATGCCGAACGAGAAGAACGCCAGCACCGCGGTCACGGTGATGTGGCTGGTCACCGCGAAGGTGTGGAGCCCCGGCACCACCGCCAGGGGCAGGATGCCCACCAGGTTGGCGAACAGGATGAAGAAGAACAGCGAGAAGATGTACGGGGCGAACTTCTTGCCGCCCTTGCCGATGCTGGTGGTCACCATCGAATCGATGAAGCCCACTGCCCCTTCGGCCATCAGCTGCCACTTGCCCGGCACCAGCGCGCGCTTCATGCCGCCAAGCATGAACACGAACAGCAGCGCCGCCACGACGAACATGAACAGGGCCGAGTTGGTGAACGAGAGATCGTAGCCAAGCAGATCGAACTTGATCAGCTTGCCGACCTCGAACTGCTCCATCGGATTGATTGCGCCGGCGCTCACTCAACGCGCTCCTTCGAGATCTTGTAGATGTTGCGGAAAGCCGCCGCGATCGACAGCACGAGCAGGCCCAGCAGGAACCACGGGCTGGTACCCAGCCAATGGTCGAGCGCATAGCCCAGGATACCACCGCCCAGCGGCATGCCGATCAGGTCCATCAGCACGCGCGAGCCCTGCTTGTAGCCCTTGGCATCGGCAGGCGCCTTGACGACCTGGCCGGTGCGCGCAGCCTCGGCCGCCTTCGCATCGGCGATGCGGCGGTCAAGGTCGCTGGGAGCACGGTCTTGGGTCAAGGCGGTCAAGGCGATCCAGATATGAAAAAAGCCGCCGACGACGCCAGCGACATTGAGCATCGCCGACTGTTTCAGCCGCGTTGCTCGGGCGCTTTAGGAACGCTCGGGGACCGAGTCAACTCTAACGCCGTTTTGGCGAAATCCTCGCCTTGAATAAAGCTGCGTTTGCAGGAACAAATCGGGCATGTCCGAGGCCCCCGACAATAGCGGCCACCGCGCGCGCCTGCGCCGCCGCCTGTTCGAGGGCGGGCCGGACGCGTTGCTCGATCACGAACTGGTCGAATACCT
>Ga0102592_1000611_pt1 | contig 54889 bp, 47 predicted proteins | sample AraplaCol_mMF_r2_FD_76861 | JGI IMG/M metagenome (GOLD analysis project Ga0102592, IMG submission 76861) | Arabidopsis root microbial communities from North Carolina, USA - plate scrape MF_Col_mMF_r2 (SPADES assembly) (version 2) | ecosystem: Host-associated > Plants > Roots > Endosphere...
GCTCGCCCGAAATCACGCCGTCCAGCGAACGCGCCAGGTCCATGATGCGGGCCACCGCGCGGTGCGCGTCCTGCAGCATGTCGTAGTCGTCCGAGTTGACGGGCAGGTTCGTGTGGACGTTGCCGTCGCCGGCGTGCATGTGCAGCGCCACGAACACGCGGCCGCGCAGCACCTGCTTGTGAATCTTCTGGGCCTCGTCCAGGATCGGCTTGAACTCGCCGCCGTTGAAGATCTTGCGCAGTTCGGCGCGGATCTCTGTCTTCCAGCTCACGCGGATCGTGCGATCCTGCATCAGGTGGAATACCGTGGCGTCAGGCTGGCTCTGCAGGCGCTGCTCGAAGGCCGGGCCCAGCAGGCCCAGGCCGTGGCCGATCAGCGACGCGCGGGCCGACTGCAGCGGCGTATCGAGATGGTCCTGCAGGTAGCGCCAGCGCGCGCGGATCTCGCGCAGCAGCGTCAGCGCATGCTGCACGCGGTCTTCCAGCAGCTCGGCGCTCGGAATCTCGTTGGCATCGTCGCTGCGGCCCAGCGGCAGGTTGCCGCGCGCGAAGAACGCTTCCAGCTCGTCCACCAGCTTGAGCTTGTTCTTGGTCGACAGTTCGATGTTGATGCGCTCGATGCCGTCTGTGTACTCGCCCATGCGGGGCAGCGGAATCACCACGTCCTCGTTGATCTTGAAGGCGTTGGTGTGGCGCGCGATGGCGGCCGTGCGCGAGCGATCGAGCCAGAACTTCTTGCGGGCCTCGGGGCTCACGGCGATAAAGCCTTCGCCGCTCTTGCCGTTGGCCATGCGGATCACTTCCGAGGTGGCGCGCGCCACGGCGTCTTCGTCGTCACCGACGATATCGCCGATCAGCACCATCTTCGGGAAGGCGTTGCGCTTGCTCTTGGTGGCGTAGCCCACCGCGCGCAGGTAGCGTTCGTCCAGATGCTCCAGGCCGGCCAGGATGGCGCCGCCCTCGCGCTTCGACTCCGCATCGAGGAAATCCTTGATCTCGACGATGCTGGGAATGGCGTCGCGCGGCTGGCCGAAGAACTCCAGGCACACCGTGCGGATATGCTTCGGCATGCGGTGCAGGATCCAGCGCGCGCTGGTGATGATGCCGTCGCAGCCTTCCTTCTGCACGCCGGGCAGGCCGGCCAGGAACTTGTCGGTGACGTCCTTGCCCAGACCTTCCTTGCGGAACTTGCGGCCCTCGATGGCCAGCGTCTCGGTGCGCAGTACCCTCTCGCCCGGGCGGCGGTTGCCGTCCGACCACTTCAGTTCGAACGTGGCCACCGGTACGTCATGGATCTTGCCCAGGTTGTGGTCCATGCGGGTGATCTCGAGCCAGTTGCCCTCGGGATCGACCATGCGCCACCACGCCAGGTTGTCCAGCGCCGTGCCCCACAGCACGGCCTTCTTGCCGCCCGCGTTCATCGCCACGTTGCCGCCGATGCACGATGCATCGATCGACGTCGGGTCCACCGCGAACACCAGGCCGGCCTTGTCGGCGGCGTCGGCCACGCGGCGCGTCACCACGCCGGCGCCCGAGAAGATCGTCGCCACCTTGTGCGGCACATTGGGCAGGTCGGTCATCTCGACCGCATCCAGCTGTTCCAGCTTCTCGGTGTTGATGACGGCCGAGAACGGCGTCAGCGGCACGGCGCCGCCGGTGTAGCCGGTGCCGCCCCCGCGCGGGATGATGGTCAGGCCCAGCTCGAAGCAGCCCTTGACCAGCCCGGCGATCTCGTCCTCGGTGTCCGGGGTCAGCACCACGAACGGGTATTCCACGCGCCAGTCGGTGGCGTCGGTCACGTGCGACACGCGCGACAGGCCGTCGAACTTGATGTTGTCCTTCTGCGTCACCTTGCCCAGCACGCGCTGGGTGCGCTTGCGCAGCGCATAGGCATCGGCAAATTCATGCTTGAACGATTCAATCGCCTGCTTGGCAAACGCGACCAGCTGCTCCACACGGTGCGAACGGTCTTCGGCGGCGGGCTCGGCGTGCTCGGCACGGTCGGCGGCGCGGCGCTTCTCGATCTCGTTCAGGCGGTGGTGCAGCGCGCTGACCAGCATCTGGCGGCGCTTGGGGTTCTCGAGCAGGTCGTCCTGCAGGTAGGGATTGCGGCGGACCACCCAGATATCGCCCAGCACCTCGTAGAGCATGCGGGCCGAACGGCCGGTACGGCGTTCGCCGCGCAGTTCGTCGAGAATGCGCCAGGCTTCTTCGCCCAGCAGACGGATGACAATCTCGCGATCCGAAAACGACGTGTAGTTATAGGGGATCTCACGCAGGCGCGGCGGGGCGTCCTGCGTGGCGAGCTTGGCATCGAGCACGAGTGGGGCGTTCATGGGCGGGACCGCTTCGAAGCTGCGCACGGGGACGGTGCGCGATTTTCGTCATTAAAGGGCGATTGTACTTCAACGCCCAGTTTCGCCGCACCGCAGCAAGGCCGTTTTGGGGAATAACCCCTGAAAATGTCCGGGATCAGCATGGATTGCATGCAATTTCACGCATTTCGGGCATTTCCGGGCTGTCGCCGCAAGGCCGGTCAGAACCACTGCCGGATCGCCTCGCCCACGCCGTGCCAGAAGGAATCGGGGATCCAGAGCAGGCTGGCGGTCATCGCCAGGTAGCGCAGGAACTTGCCGATCGCCATATAGAACAGGCTTTGCCAGAACGGCATCCGCAGCCAGCCGGCCAAAGTGCATAGTGGATCACCAATGCCGGGCAGCCACGAAAACAGCATCGTGGGCGGGCCATGACGGCGCATCCATCGGAAGTATTTGGCGTCCAGCCTGGGCTTGTGCCGCTTGCGCGGGTGCGTCCGGTGCTCGGCGTGTTCGCGCTCGTGCTCGTGCTCCTGGCGCCGTTGGCGGTAGCGCACCACCGCCAGCTTGGCCGCGTATCCGAGCCACCAGTCGATGGCGCCGCCCAGCGTGTTGCCAACCGTCGCCACCAGGATCGCCGGCCAGAACATGTGCGGGTTGAGCTTGATATAGCCGAATACGGCCGGCTCCGAACCCAGCGGCAGCAGCGTGGCCGACACCAGGCTGACCACGAAAATGGCCGGCAGCCCAACCTTGGGCAGGGCTACGGTCTCGAACAGCCAGTCAATGAAGGCTTCCATGCGTGGGGACGTTGGACAGGCCGCTCAGGGCAGGGGAACCCGCATGGCAGCACCGAAGGTTTTGTGATTTACTTTTAGAGCCTGAGGCGGCGGATCGTTCATTCCGCCGCAAGACCGGGCAAACCCGGCAGCACCAATATCACGAAATAGCCGTCTCAACCAAGCGGCAGTACCGCGTCGTGGCCCGTCCCGCGCAGTCTACATTCGGGGATCGGCGGAGCTGGCCATGCGCGCACCACCCCACATGGAGACAAGCATGGCGATTCCGATCCGCCTGACGGTCAACGGCAAGCCCGTTGACGCGCAGGTCGAACCCAATACCCTTCTGGTCCAGTTCCTGCGCGAGCAGCTTCGCCTGACCGGCACCCACGTGGGCTGCGACACCGCCCAGTGCGGGGCCTGCACCGTCCATCTGGACGGCCGCGCCGTGAAGTCCTGCAACATGCTGGCAGTCCAGGCGGACGGGGCCAGCGTGACCACCATCGAAGGCCTGGCGGCCAATGGCGAGATGCATCCGATGCAGCAGGCGTTCCGCGAATGCCATGGGCTGCAGTGCGGCTTCTGCACGCCGGGCATGGTGATGGCAGCCACCTCGCTGCTCGAGCAGCAGCCCCACGCCGATGCCCAGGCCATCCGCGAGCAGCTCGAAGGCAACCTGTGCCGCTGTACCGGCTACCACAACATCGTGCGTGCGGTGCAGCAAGGGCAGGCCGCCATGCAGGGCGACCGCGCCACGGTCAGCGCCGAATAAGGGAGGCCCGTCATGAACGCACCCGAAAAGCACCCGTTCATCGGCACGCCCGTGCGCCGCAAGGAGGATTACCGCTTCCTGACCGGCAATGGCCAGTACACCGACGACGTCACGCTGCCGCACCAGACCTACGGCTACTTCGTGCGCTCGCCGCACGCGCATGCCCACATCCGCTCCATCGATACGGCCGAAGCACTGGCCTCGCCCGGCGTGATCGCCGTGCTGACCGGCGACGACATGGCCGGCGACAAGGTGGGCGGCCTGCCCTGCGGCTGGCTGATCCACAGCATCGATGGCTCGCCGATGAAGGAGCCGCCCCACCCCGCCCTGGCCCACGGCAAGGTCCGCCATGTGGGCGACCAGGTGGCGCTGGTCATCGCCGAAACGCTGCAGCAGGCACGCGATGCGGCCGAAAAGGTCGTGGTCGACTACGACGAATTGCCCGCCGTGGTCAGCCCGGCCGATGCCGCGGCAGCGTCCACGCTGGTCCACGACGACGTGCCGGCCAACACCTGCTACACCTGGGGCCACGGCGACAAGGCCGCCACCGACGCGGCATTCGCAAAGGCCGCCCACGTGACCACGCTGGAAATCGTCAACAACCGGCTGATCCCGAACGCCATCGAGCCGCGCGCCGTCAACGCCAGCTACACCCGCCAGGACGACAGCTACACGGTCTACGTGGCGAACCAGAACCCGCACGTGGAACGCCTGCTGATGGGCGCCTTCGTGCTGGGGCTGCCCGAATCGCGCCTGCGCATCATCGCGCCGGACGTGGGCGGCGGTTTCGGCTCGAAGATCTTCCTCTACCCCGAGGACGTGGCGCTGACCTGGGCATCGAAGAAGATCGGCCGCCCGGTCAAGTGGACGGCCGAACGGTCGGAGTCGTTCCTGACCGACGCGCACGGCCGCGACCACGTGACCAAGGCCGAACTGGCGCTCGATGCCGACGGCAAATTCCTGGCAATGCGAGTACATACGGTCGCCAACATGGGCGCGTACCTGTCCACCTTCGCCAGCAGCGTGCCAACGATCCTCTACGCCACGCTGCTCGCCGGCCAGTACGCCACCCCGGCCATCTACGCCGAAGTGCAGGCCGTGTTCACCAACACATCGCCCGTCGATGCCTATCGCGGCGCGGGCCGGCCCGAGGCCACCTATGTGGTGGAACGCCTGGTCGAGGCCGCCGCGCACGAAACCGGCACCGACCCCGCCACGCTGCGCCGCAAGAACTTCATCCGCAGCTTCCCGTACGCCACGCCCGTGGGCCTGACCTACGACACCGGCGACTACGAGCCCTGCCTGGCGCGGGCCGAGGAACTGGCCGACGTGGCCGGCTTCCCGGCGCGGCGCGACGCCGCGAAGCAGCGCGGCAAGCTGCGCGGGCTTGGCTACTCGTGCTACATCGAGGCCTGCGGCCTGGCGCCGTCGAACATCGCCGGGGCGCTGGGCGCCCGCGCGGGCCTGTTCGAAGTGGGCGAGATCCGCGTGCATCCCACCGGCACCGTGACCGTCTTCACCGGATCGCACAGCCACGGACAGGGCCACGAAACCACGTTCGCGCAGATCGTGGCCGACCGGCTCGGCATTGCCATGGACGCCGTGGAAATCGTGCATGGCGACACCGGGCGCGTGCCGTTCGGCATGGGCACCTACGGCTCGCGCTCGCTGGCCGTGGGCGGATCGGCCATCATGAAGGCGCTGGACAAGATCGAGGCCAAGGCCAAGAAGATTGCCGCTCACCTGCTGGAAGCGTCCGATGCCGACATCGAGTTCCAGGACGGCGTGTTCCGCGTGGCCGGCACCGATCGCACCAAGACGTTCGGCGAGGTGGCGCTGACCGCCTACGTGCCGCACAACTATCCGCTCGACAAGCTCGAACCGGGCCTGAACGAGAACGCGTTCTACGATCCGACCAACTTCACCTATCCGTCCGGCGCCTATATCTGCGAGGTCGAGGTCGACCCCGACACGGGCGAATCGCATGTCGTCAAGTTCACGGCGGTGGACGATTTCGGCAACGTGATCAACCCCATGATCGTCGAGGGCCAGGTCCACGGCGGCATCGGCCAGGGCCTGGGCCAGGCGATGCTGGAGCAGTGCATCTACGACCCCGACAGCGGCCAGTTGCTGACCGGCTCCTATATGGACTACGCCATGCCGCGCGCCGGCGACCTGCCGGATTTCACGGTTGAGACCGCCAGCGGCACGCCCTGCACGCACAACCCGCTGGGCGTGAAGGGCTGCGGCGAGGCCGGCGCCATCGGGTCGCCCCCGGCGTTCATCAACGCGCTGGTGGACGCGCTGTCGCCGCTGGGCGTGCGCGACGTGCAGATGCCCGCCACGCCGCACCGCGTGTGGCAGGCCATCCAGGCTGCCCAGGGCAGCGCCGCATAACGGAAGGAGACGACCATGTACGCATTCCAGTACGAACGCGCCACGGACGCTGCTTCCGCCGTGGCGAAGCTGAAGGCCGATGGCGACGCCAAGTTCCTGGCTGGCGGCCAGAGCCTGCTCGCTGCCATGAAGCTGCGCCTCTCGGCGCCGTCGACCCTGGTCGACATCGCGCGCATTCCGGGCATCGCCGATATCACGGTGCAGGGCGACGAGCTGGTGATCGGCTCCGCCGCACGCCACGCCGACGTGGCCGCCAACGCCGAGGTCATGCGCCGCATTCCGGCGCTGGCGGCGCTGGCGTTCGGCATCGGTGACCGGCAGGTGCGCGCGATGGGCACGATTGGCGGATCGCTGGCAAACGACGATCCCGCCGCCGACTACCCGGCGGCCGTGCTCGGCCTGAACGCCACCGTCGTCACCGACCGCCGCAGCATCGCCGCCGACAACTTCTTCAAGGGCCTTTACGAAACCGCGCTGGCCCCTGACGAACTGATCACCGCCGTGCGGTTCCCGGTGCCCGAGCGGGCCGCCTACATCAAGTTCCGCAACCCGGCATCGCGCTTCGCGCTGGTGGGCGTGATGGTGTCGCGCACCGGCCAGTCGGTACGCGTGGCGGTGACCGGCGCGGCCGACAGCGTGTTCCGCGCCCCGGCGCTGGAGCAGGCGCTGACGGCCAGCTTCACCGTGGCGGCGGCACGTGCGGTGAAGGTCGATCCGTCGGGCCTCAATGGCGACCTGCACGCTTCGCCCGAGTACCGCGCGCACCTGATCCTGGTGCTGACGGCCAGGGCGGTGGAACAGGCACTGAAGGGATAGGCATTGCTCCGCTTCGTCCGCCGCTTTTGGTTTGCTCCCTTTCCCGCGCGGCGGGAGAGGGGCCGGGGGAGAGGGCACGGCCTGTCAGGCGCCGCCGTGCCGGATCACACCGACGGCTTCATCCGCCGCTTTTGGTTTGCTCCCCTCTCCCGCGCGGCGGGAGAGGGGCCGGGGGAGAGGGCACGGCCTGTCAGGCGCCGCCGTGCCGGATCACACCGACGGCTTCGCTCGATGTGGCGCCTTGCTGTACCACCCCTCTCCCCTACCCTCTCCCCATGAGGGGAGAGGGAGCCAAGACACTACTGTCTGCGTTCATCTGGGCGCAGTTGGCGGCGGTGGTTGTTAAACAACCCGCAGCTTCGCTAAAGGTTAGTTGTTGAATCATGCTCCCGACTTCCATCGACCGGACCCTCACCCAGCTCGAAGCCCAGCAGTACTTTGCCGATCGCGAGACCGCCACCGTGCTGTACCTGGCCCTGCGCATGCAGCGGCCGCTGTTCCTGGAGGGCGAACCCGGCGTGGGCAAGACGGCGCTGGCGCAGGCCATGGCCGGCATGCTCGGCACGCGCCTGCTGCGGCTGCAGTGCTATGAGGGGCTCGATGCCGCCAGCGCGCTCTACGAGTGGGACTATCCGCGCCAGATCATGGCGCTGCGGCTGGCCGAAGCACGCGGCGAGCGGCCAGAGCAGCAATCGCTTTATCACGACGACTACCTGCTCAAGCGGCCGCTGCTCGAAGCGCTGCTGCCGGACCCCGCCCGGCCCGATGTGCCGCGCGTGCTGCTGATCGACGAGATCGATCGCGCCGACGAGCCGTTCGAGGCCTTCCTGCTCGAAGTGCTGTCCGAGTACCAGGTGTCGATTCCCGAAATCGGCGTGATCCGCGCCGAGCGGCCACCGCTGATCGTCATCACGTCGAACCGCACCCGCGAGGTTCATGACGCGCTCAAGCGCCGCTGCCTGTACCAGTGGATGGGCTACCCTGGCCGCGACCGGGAGCTGCAGATCGTGGCCGCCCGCGCGCCCGAGGCCGCGGTGGCGCTGCAGCAGCAGGCGGTGGACTTCATTCACCGGCTGCGCGGCATCGACCTGTTCAAGGCGCCGGGCATCGCCGAGGCCATCGACTGGTGCCGCGCGCTGGCCGCACTGGGCGTGGCCGAACTCGATCCGCAATCGGTGCGCAACACGCTGGGCGTGCTGCTCAAGTACCAGGACGACCTGGCGCGGGCCGATGGCCCCACCATCGCGGAACTGCTGGCCGGCGCCGCGCCGGCGGGCTGACATGAAGCCGGACGTGCCGCAGGACATGCCGCCCCGCCCCATCGCATTGCCGATGCTGGCGCGCAACGTCACCCATTTCACGCGGCTGTTGCGCGATGCCGGCTTTGGCCTGTCGCCCGCCCATGCCGTCGACGCCCTGGAGGCACTGCGCCACATCGATATCGGCGCGCGCAGCGAAGTGCGTGCCGCGCTGGCCGCGCTGATGCTGTCCGGTCCCGACCAGCGGCCGCTGTTCGATGCCGCTTTCGACCTGTTCTGGCGCGACCCCGACTGGGAAGGCAAGCTGCGCGCGATGCTGCTGCCGCGCGTGGATGCCGGCGCGCCCCCGCCCAGGCGCAGCAATCGGCTGGCCGATGCCCTGGCGGCGCGTCAGCCGGCCGCGGCAAAGCCGGACCAGCCGATGCGCGAGGAACGCTTCACAGCCCCGCTGACGTTTTCCGACCGCGAGCGACTCGCGAGCCGCGATTTCGAAACGCTCTCGGCCGACGAGTGGCGCGCCCTCCAGCATCTGGTGCGCACGCGCCGCGCCCACCTGGCGCTGCAACGCACGCGCCGGCTCCGGGCCGCCATGTGCGGCACCCGTGCCGACCTGCGCGCCAGCGCGCGGCTGGCCGTGCGCCAGCATGGAGAATGGCTGCGCTGGAAGTACCGCAAGCACGCCGAGCGCAAGCCGCCCGTGGTGCTGCTGCTCGACATCTCGGGATCGATGAGCCAGTACTCGCGCGCCGTGCTGTACTTCTGCCACGCGCTGATGCAGTCGCGCGAGCGCATGCACGTATTCCTGTTTGGCACGCGGCTGACCAACGTCACCCGGGCGCTGCGCGAACGCGACCCCGACGATGCCGTGACCCTGATCGCCGAACAGGTGCGCGACTGGGCCGGCGGCACCCGCATTGGCGCCGCGCTGGCGGCCTTCAACCGGCAGTGGGCGCGCCGCACGCTATCCGGCCGCGCCACCGTGCTGTTCGTCAGCGACGGCATCGACCTGGAGCACATCGACCTGCTGGAACGGGAGATGGCCCGGCTGCGCCGCTTCGCGCACCGCATCGTGTGGCTCAACCCGCTGCTGCGCTACGCGGGCTTCGCACCGCAGGCGCGCGGCATCCAGGCCATCCTGCCGCATGTGGACGCGCTGCGCCCGGCCCACAACCTCGACAGCCTGCTGGCGCTGGAAACCCTGCTGGCGGACACCAGCCGGCCGCCGCCCATGCCACCGGACAGACCAACCGCCCCCCGACAAGGAAATCCGCCATGGAAATGAACCAGACCCAGCGCCTGCCCGTGCCGCAAGAGGTGGCATGGGAGGCGCTGAACGACATCGCCCTGCTCAAGCAATGTATTCCCGGATGTGAGAGCATCGAGCCCGATGGCGAAAATGCCTACCAGCTTGCGCTGACCGCCGCCGTGGGGCCGGTCAAGGCGCGCTTCAAGGGACGCATGGCCCTGCAGGACATCCAGGCGCCGCAAAGCTACACGATCCAGTTCGACGGACAGGGTGGCGCGGCCGGCTTCGGCAAGGGGTCCGCCAAGGTCACGCTGGCCCCCGAAGGCGACGAGACGCTGCTCACGTACGTGGTGCAGGCGCAGGTGGGCGGCAAGATCGCGCAGATTGGCTCGCGCCTGGTGGATGCCGCCGCGCGCAAGATGGCCGATGCATTTTTCGCGCGCTTCACAGAGGCCGTGGGCGGCAGCCCTGGCGATGCGCAAGCGCCGGACAGTGACAACAACGACAACACCCAGAGCAACGGGGCCACCGGAGACGGCGACGAAGGCGGTGGCGACGATCAGACGAAGAAGCGGAAAAGATCATGGACAGCGTGGATCTCGAAGTCCTGAAGAGCAGCGTGAAGTGGCAGCAGGAAGGACACAACGTATTGCTGGTGACGGTGGTCAGGACATGGGGCTCGTCGCCCCGGCCTGAAGGCGCGATGCTGGCGGTGCGCGACGACGGCCTTGTGGTCGGCTCGGTCTCGGGCGGATGCATCGAGGACGACATCATTTATCGCGTACACAAGGAAGGCATCAAGGCGACACGCCCCGAAGCCATGAAGTACGGCATCAGCGCCGAGGAGGCGCATCGCTTTGGCCTGCCATGCGGCGGCACCATCGAACTGGTGGCCGAACCGCTGGCGCCGCACAGCGGCATTGCCGAGCTGCTGCAGGCCGTGGAAGGCGGCCGGCTCGTGGCACGCTCGCTGGACATGGCTAGCGGCCGGGCCACGCTGGGCCATGCCGTGGCAACCGACGGCCTGACGTTCGACGGCCAGACGCTGCTGACCATCCACGGGCCGCGCTACCGCATGCTGGTGATCGGCGCGGGCCAGTTATCGAAGTACCTGTGCCAGATTGCCGTGGGCCTGGGCTTCCAGGTCACCGTCTGCGATCCGCGCGAGGAATACACCGAGACGTGGGATATCCCCGGCGTGACGATGGTACGCACGATGCCCGACGACACGGTCGAGGCGATGAAGCTCGACGAGCGCTGCGCGGTGATCGCGCTCACGCACGACCCCAAGCTGGACGACCTGGCGCTGATGGAAGCGCTGCGCACGCCCGCGTTCTACGTGGGTGCGCTGGGGTCGCGCCGCAACAACCAGGCGCGGCGCGAGCGGCTCAAGGAGTTCGACCTGACCGACCTGCAGCTTGCCCGGCTGCACGGCCCGGTGGGCATCTACATCGGCAGCCGCACGCCGCCCGAGATCGCGATCTCGATCCTGGCCGAGGTGGTGGCCGCCAAGAACCACGTATCGCTGCCCGACATCCTGCAGGTGGAAGGCGCCAAGGCCGCCCGCGAAATCGCGGCCGGCGAAGCCGAGTGTCCGATCCTGCCCGGCGGCGTCCCCGCCGCCCAGTCATGAGCAAGTCCACCCGCGCCCCGCTGATCCTGAGCGACCTGCCCACCGGCATCCTGCTGGCCGCCGGCTTCGGCCGGCGCTTCGACCCCGCCGGCCTGCGCAACAAGCTGCTCGAAAAGCTGCCCGATGGCCGCACCGTGGCCTGGCGCAGCGCGCGCACACTGGCGGCCGGGCTGCCCAACTCGATTGCCGTGGTGCGTCCCGGCATGCCGGAGCTGGCCGAGGAACTGCGTCGCGGCGGCTGCAAGGTAGTGGAAGCCCCGGAGGCCGAGGCCGGCATGGGCGCGGCACTGCGCGCGGGCGTGGCGGCCTGTGCCGATGCGCGCGGCTGGGTGGTGGCACTGGCCGACATGCCGTGGCTGTCGATGGAACTGGTACGCGCGGTGGCCCTGACGATCACCTCGCGCGACACCATTGCCGCGCCGTGGCGCGACGGCCAGCGCGGCCACCCGGTGGGATTCGGCGCGGCGTGGAAAGACGAACTGCTGAAGCTGGACGGCGACGAGGGCGCGCGGGCCCTGCTGAAGTCGCAGCCGGTCACGCGCATCCTGACCGAGGACGACGGCGCGTTCCGGGATATCGACCTGCCAAAGGATCTTCACTGACTGGCAGTCTCCGCCCCTCTCCCCCAACCCCTCTCCCATTGCATGGGAGAGGGGCGCAACATCAATCGGGGTAACTACGCCATCAGCCCCCCTCCGTCTCCATCAGCGCCCGCAGGTACTCGCTGCTCCACCAGTGCACGTCCTGCAGCCGGATACGCTCCAGCAGCTTCTGGTGGCGGGCGCGGCGTTCGGACAGTGGCATGTGCAGCGCCTGCTGGATGGCTTGCGCGGTGGCGCGGGTGTCGTACGGGTTCACCAGCAACGCTTCCTTCAGCTGCTCGGCGGCACCGGCAAAGCGCGACAACACCAGCACGCCCGGATCGTCGGGGTCCTGCGCGGCAATGTACTCCTTGGCCACCAGGTTCATGCCGTCGCGCAACGGCGTGACCAGCGCCACGCAACTGGCGCGGCACAGGCCCGGCAGCCGCCGGCGCGAGGTGGACCGATGGATATAGCGCACCGGCATCCAGTCCAGCTCGCCGTATTCCCCATTGATGGCCCCGGTAATGCCCTCCATCTCGCGGCGCAGGTCGGCGTAGGCATCCACCGATTCGCGCGACGGCGCGGCAATCTGGATCAGCGTGGCACTCGACCGGTTTTCGGGGTACTCGGCCAGCAACGTCTGGTACGCCTTGAGCCGTTGCGGCAGGCCCTTCGAATAGTCGAGCCGGTCGATCCCCAGCAGCAGCCGGCGGCGCGCGTACTGGCCGCGCATCATCTCGTAGGTTTCCACCGCCTCGTCGCCGCGTCCGAGTTCGGCGAATTCGTCGACATCGATGCCGATCGGGAACGCCTGCGCGCGCACCGTCCGGTGGAATGCGCGGAAGCGGTACTCGCCCATCGGCTCCGCGCCGGCCTCGCCCTGCACATAGCGCGAGAAATGGTCCAGGTCGGCCTGGCTCTGGAAGCCGAGCAGGTCGTAGGCAAACAGCGCGCGCATCAGCCATTCGTGCTGCGGGATGGCGGCCAGGATCAACGGCGGTGGCAGCGGCACGTGCAGGAAGAACCCGATGCGCTGGCCGCAGCCGATGGCACGGAGTTCCGCGGCCAGCGGGATCAGGTGGTAGTCGTGAATCCAGATCACGTCGTCGGGCTTCAGCAGTGGCGCCAGCTTGCGCGCGAACAGCTGGTTCACCCGGCGGTAGGCATTGAGATTGCCGCCGGCATCGAAGTCCGCCAGGTCCACGCGGTAGTGCAGCACCGGCCAGAGCACGCCGTTGCTGTAGCCCAGGTAGTACGCGTCATGATCCTCCCGGCACAGGTCCACGGTGGCCAGCGTCACGTTGCCCGCCTGCACCTGGTGCATCTCGCCTTCGCCGGGCGTGCCGCCCTGCGCGGTTTCCAGCACCTTGCCGCTCCAGCCGAACCAGAGGCCGCCCGTCTTGTTGAGCGCTTCGGAAAGCGCCACGGCCAGCCCGCCCGCCGCGTGGTTGCGGGGGTCCGCGACCCGGTTCGATACCGCTACTAGTCTGCCCATATATCGCTTGTTGTTGTTGCCAATCCTTTCTTCAGATCACGGTGTCCCAGGGTGCCGACAACCGCATGGCACCGTTGATCAGGCCGACCATCGAATAGGTCTGCGGGAAGTTGCCCCACATCTCTCCGGTGACCGGGTGAGTGTCTTCCGACAGCAATCCCAGCGGATTGCGCGCGGCCAGCATGGCCTCGAAAATCTCGCGCGCCTCCTCGCGCCGCCCGATGCGCGCCAGCGCGTCGATGCGCCAGAACGTGCAGATATTGAATGCCGTTTCGGGCTTGCCGAAATCGTCGGGCGCCTCGTAGCGCCGCATGTACGGCCCGTCGCACAACGACTCTTCCAGCGCCTTCACCGTGGACACGAAACGCGGGTCCTTGGGGTCGATGAAATTGACCTCGGCCATCAGCAGTACGCTGGCGTCAAGCTCCTTGCCGCCAAAGCTCTCGGCAAACGCCTGGCGCTTCTCGTTCCACGATTCGTCCAGGATGCGCTGCTTCATGTGGCCGGCATGGTCGTGCCAGTAGGCGGCGCGCGCGGGCTGTTCGAGCTTTTCGGCGATCTTCGCCAGGCGGTCGCACGCCACCCAGCTCATCAGCGCCGAAGACGTGTGGATACGGGCGCGCGTACGCAGCTCCCACATGCCCGCGTCGGGCGTGCCGAACACGCGCACGGCCTGCTCGCCCACATCCTCCAGCCGGCGGAATTCGGCAGGGCCGCCGCGGTAGAGCAGCCGGTGATCGTGAAAGGCCTGCGCTGCGGCCAGCACCACGTTGCCGTAGACGTCGTGCTGGAAGTGCTCCTGCGCCTGGTTGCCCACGCGCACGGGACCCATGCCGCGATAGCCGCCCAGGTGATCGAGCATGCTTTCCGGCAGCTCGCGTTCGAGCCCGATGCCGTAGAGCGGCTGGATATGCCCGTCCTGCGACTGCATCACCACATTGGACAGCCAGCGCAGGTAATCCTCCATGGTGCCCACCTCCGACAGGCTGTTCAGCGCACGCACCACGAAAAACGCGTCGCGCAGCCAGCAGAAGCGGTAGTCCCAGTTGCGGCCACTGCCCGGCGCCTCGGGGATGCTGGTGGTCATTGCGGCCACGATCGCGCCGGTTTCCTCGTAGAGCGACATCTTCAGCGTGATGGCGGCGCGGATCACGGCGTCCTGCCATTCGCGCGGCACGGCCAGCCGGCGGCTCCAGAGACGCCAATACGAGGTGGTTTCCTGTTCGAAGTCGCGGGCGATGTCGTCCACGCCCTGCGTGAGCGTCTCGTCGGGCCCGAGAATGAAGTTGTAGCCGCGCGTGACCAGGAATGGCGTGTTCGACAGCACGTAGGCCAGCGGCGCGTCGGTGGTCAGGCGCAGCGTCATGTCGTCGCCGACAAAGCGCGCATGGCTGCTGCCGCGCGTCACCTGTGGCTTGATGCGGCCCCAGTTGAAACGCGGCGCCACCGTCACGCGCACCCGTGGCGCGCCCCGGATCGGGCGGATGCGCCGCACCAGCGTCAAGGGGCGGAAGTAGCGGCCCAGCCGGAAGAAGCGCGGGCAGAAATCGGTGATCTCCAGGCAGCTGCCGTGCTGGTCGATCAGCCGCGTGCGCAGGATGGCCGTGTTCGGCTCGTACCACTGCGTGGCTTCCTGGAAGTCCTCGATCTCGATATTGAAGTGGCCGGCGTTCTCGCTGGTATCGAGCAGCGCATTGAAGACGGGGTCGCCGTCGAAGCGCGGCATGCAGCACCAGACGATACGGCCACGGCCGTCGACCAGCGCCGAGAACGCGCAGTTGCCGATCATGCCGAGCGACAGCGACGGATCGGCCTGGCGGCAGGAGCTGTCCGAATCCGTATTGACCGCCGGCGCCTCGGTGGCAATGGCGGGGTTGAGGTTGGCAGGTTCACTCACAACGGTTCCTCCCTTGCAGGCGATGGGGGTGAGAGGGGATCGAGCGGTTCTTCGCGGCGCGCCATCAGATGGGTGAGCGCATGCGCGGAGCGATGCAGCCAGTCGCGCAGGACGGCGGGTCCCGCCACGCTGACAGAAGCAGCCGTGGCGCGCTGGCCCACCAGCAGGCCGACGCCGCCCAGTTCGCGCACCACGGTGAAGCCGGCTTCGTCGGTCACGTCGTCGCCGGCAAACAGCGGCATGCGGCCGGCAAACGGCGCCGAGCGCATGAATGTGGCAATCGCCCCGCCCTTGTCCACGCCGGCCGGCTTGATCTCGATGACCATCTTGCCGGGCAGCGCGTCGAGCCCCACCGCATCGCGCAGCACATCGGCCACGGCGGCGCGCACCAGCGGCTCCAGCTCCGGCACCTGGCGGTAATGGATGGCGACGGCCACCGACTTGCGCTCCAGCTGCAGCCCTGGATGCTTGAGCACCAGCGCTTCCAGCCTGGGCAGCAGCGGGCCGATGCCCGGCGCGGGCGGCCGGACGATGCTTTCGGCGCCATGGCGGAATTCCGCGCCATGCACGCCGGCCGCCGGCAAACGCAGCGGTTGCAGGAAATAGTCGAGTTCGTCCACGGGACGTCCCGAGACGATGGCGAGCGCGCCGTCCAGGCAGGTGTGCAGCGCACGCAGCGTGCCAACCAGCTCGGGCTCCACCTGCACCAGGTCGGGGCGCGGCGCAAGGTCGGCCAGCGTCCCGTCGAAGTCCAGGAACAGCGCGGTGTTGGGTTCGATGAGAGGTAGGGGAGGCATCGCGTGAAACCGTAGCACGCCGATTTGACGAGCGTCCACCGGGCGCTGTCCTACAACAGTGCCCCTTGCGGCACCTGGGGCGCCATCATGCGAAGCTGGGGCCCGCATGTGCGTCATCCATTATCATTGGCGGTTTCCGCCGATTTTTCCGGCTTTTTTTGCCACGGCCAGCGTGGCGCCCGCAGACCATGACCCGCACCCCCGCCAAGCCCGACTATTTGAAGAAGATCCTGACCGCCAAGGTCTACGACGTGGCCCAGGAGACCGAACTGACCTACGCCCCCGCCCTGTCGGCGCGCACGAACAACGCGGTCTGGTTCAAGCGCGAGGACACCCAGCCCGTGTTCTCGTTCAAGTTGCGTGGGGCGTACAACAAGATGGCATCGCTGCGGCCCGAGGAACTCAAGCGCGGCGTGATCGCCGCATCGGCCGGCAACCATGCCCAGGGCGTGGCGCTGTCCGCCGCCCGGCTGCAGTGCAAGGCCATCATCTGCATGCCCACCACCACGCCGCAGGTGAAGATCGATGCCGTGCGCGAGCGCGGTGGCGAATGGGTGCAGATCGTGCTGCATGGCGAGTCGTACAGCGACGCGTACGTCCATGCCGCCGAGCTGGAAAAGAAACACAAGCTCACCTTCATCCACCCGTTCGACGACCCCGAGGTGATCGCTGGCCAGGGCACCATCGCCATGGAGATCCTGCGCCAGCACCCGGGCCCGATCCACGCGATCTTCGTCGCCATCGGCGGCGGCGGCCTGATTTCGGGCATTGCCGCCTACGTGAAGGCCGTGCGCCCGGACATCAAGGTGATCGGCGTGCAGACGTTCGATTCCGACGCGATGAAGCGCTCGGTGGACGCCGGCAAGCGCGTGGAACTGAAGGATGTGGGCCTGTTCTCGGACGGCACCGCCGTCAAGCTGGTGGGCAAGGAAACCTTCCGCATTACGCGCGAGCTGGTGGACGACATCATCCTGGTGGATACCGATGCGATCTGCGCGGGCCTGAAGGATGTCTTCCAGGACACCCGCAGCATCCTGGAGCCGGCCGGCGCGCTGGCCGTGGCGGGCCTGAAGGCCTACGCCGAGCGCGAGAAGCTCAAGGGCCAGCACCTGGTGGCGATTGCCTGCGGCGCCAACATGAACTTCGACCGCCTGCGCTTCGTGGCCGAGCGTGCCGAGGTGGGCGAGGCCCGCGAGGCCGTCTTCGCGGTGACCATCCCCGAGGAACGCGGCAGCTTCAAGCGCTTCTGCGAACAGGTTGGCACCCGCAGCGTGACCGAGTTCAACTACCGCATTGCGGACACTGGCGTGGCGCACATCTTCGTGGGCGTGCAGATCGCCAGCCGCGCCGAAAGCGACAAGATCGCCGCCAACTTCCGCCGCCATGGCTTCGACACGCTGGACCTGTCCAACGACGAACTGGCCAAGCAGCATATCCGCTACATGGTGGGCGGCCACTCGCCGCTGGCACAGGACGAACTGCTGTACCGCTTCGAATTCCCCGAGCGCCCGGGCGCGTTGATGAAGTTCCTGTCGAGCATGAGCCCGAACTGGAACATCAGCCTGTTCCACTACCGGAACCAGGGCGCGGACACGTCGAATATCCTGGTCGGCATCCAGGTGCCGAAGAACGAAAAGCGCGAGTTCCGCAACTTTCTTTCCACGCTTGGCTACGTACACTGGGATGAGACCGACAATCCCGTCTACAAGCTGTTCCTGTCCTGAGACCGACCATGACGCTTCCTGAGCACTCGCCGCTGGGCAAGCCCTCGGCCTACAAGACCGAATACGACCCGACGCTGCTGTTCCCGATTCCGCGCCAGCCCAAGCGCACCGAGATCGGCCTGCCGGAAGGCAAGGCACTGCCGTTCTTCGGGGTCGATATCTGGAATGCCTACGAGGTGTCGTGGCTGAACCTCAAGGGCAAGCCGCAGGTGGCGCTGGCTGCGTTCATCATCCCGGCCGACACGCCGAACATCGTCGAGTCGAAGTCGTTCAAGCTGTACCTGAACTCGTTCAACCAGAGCAAGCTCGCGTCGGCCGAGGCGCTGCAGCAACTGCTGCACCACGACCTGTCCGAAGCCACGGGCGGCACGGTGCAGGTGCGGCTGGTGACCGAATCGGATCTGGGCACGCAGAAGATGGGCGAGCTGGACGGCCTGCTGCTGGACCGCCTGGATATCGAGACCGACGTCTACGAACCCGATCCGACACTGCTCAAGGCCGATCAGGATGAATCGCCGGTGGAGGAATCGCTGGTGTCGCACCTGCTGAAGTCGAACTGCCTGGTGACCGGGCAGCCGGACTGGGGCAGCGTGCAGATCCGCTATGTGGGTGCACCGATCGACCAGGAAGGGCTGCTCAAGTACCTGATCTCGTTCCGCAACCACAACGAATTCCACGAGCAGTGCGTGGAGCGGATCTTTACCGACGTGATGCGCATGTGCAAGCCGGTGAAGCTGGCCGTCTACGCACGCTATACGCGCCGCGGCGGGCTGGACATCAACCCGTTCCGCACCAACTTCAACACGCCGTGGCCGGACAACCGGCGCAACGCGCGGCAGTAAATTGCGCCTGCGCCGCCTTGCTCCCCGCCTCCGCAGGGCGGGAGAGCGGGAGAACACAGGCCCTGCTCAAAACTCCGCGTGCGCGCGGATGCCGTAGAACCGGGCCGGACCACGGTCGCGGTTGTAGCCCGGATTTCGCACGTACTGGAAGTCCGGGCTCAGCGTCAACGTCTTCCACACCGCCACGCTGTAGTAGATCTCGATGATCTGCTCCGGCCCGTAGCGCAGCGCGCCATCACCCAGGAAGGCCCCCAGGCCACCGGCGGCCAGGTAGTTGCGGTGCCCCGATCCCAGCATGTTCACGGCCACGGCCAGGCCCACCTCGTCCTTCGGACGGCCCCAGCGCGCGCCTTTCATCGTGCCGCCGGCCGATACCTGCCGGCCGATTTCAGTAAAGGCATAGGTCTCGGTCTTGTCATCGGACCAGTTGGCGCGCAGGAACACGCCGGCATCGTCGGCCACTTCCTGCAGGAAGGCCAGCCCGACGCCCCACTTGCTGTGCTCGCGGCGCACGTCGGCCACATCGGGCGTCACGCCGTTGGCCTGGCCGAACGCGATGGCGTCGTTGAACGCGCCCATGCGCGCCTTGTTGCGCCATAGCAGCAGGCGCGCCTGGCCGGGCCGTTCCGCGATGGTGTAGCGCTTTTCCAGCTCCAGCATCTGGCCGTAGTGCTCGAACAGGCGGGTGTCCAGCTCGCGCCCGTTCGATTCCAGCGGCTGCAGGAAATGGCCGGCGCGGGCCGACCAGCCATCGCCGATGTATTCGAGCGCCGCGCCCCAGTTATAGCCGCGCGAGTCGGCGGGATAGTCCCACGAGCCGTGCGTCATGAACGACCAGTTCATGAACTGCGTGCGGGGGTCCGATCCGTAGGGGTTCTGGTCGAACACATCGATCACGCCGAAATTGCCGGCGGTCAGCGTCAGGCGCTGCTTGTCGACCGTACGCGCGAACTGGTTGAAATCGGCGTCCAGTGTCTCTTCGCCGCCGCCCATGCCCCAGTACTGCCGGATAAAGGCGCGGGCCCGATAGACCTTCGGGCTCGTGCTGGCGGTCTTGGCAAGCTCGCCGTTGCTCAGGCCGCCCATGCCGTGCAGATCCGAGAACGGCACGCCCTGTGCCACTTCGGGGTTGAGGTGGAATTCGGCGCCCTTCCACAGCCGCAGACCCAGGTCGAGCGTGGCGGTGAACGAATAGCTCTTGGCGCGATTCGGCGTCAGGCTGTTGTCGCCCGAATAGGGGGCACTGAACGCCGGCTTGCGCTGCCAGATATAGGTAGTCTGCCCATGGAATGCGAACGGGCTCTCCATGTCGTTCACGCGCGGCACGTTCGCTGCCGGCGCATTCACGGCCGGGACATCCGCGGGTGCCGTTTCCTGCGCGTGCGCCGCCGCCCACGGCAATGCCGTCCCCGCCACCATCCAGGCAGCAAGCTGACGGACAAAGCGCGGGCGGGGCCGCAGCACGGCGGCCAGGAGACAAAAACGCTGCATAGGAAAACCCGGGACGCGGATGCACCACCCACGGGCACCCTTCTTGACAGGCGCGAGCATAGCCAAGCCGACATGACATGTCTATCCCGGTTTGCTGCATAGCAGCATTCCGCCAACGCTTGTTTTATCAACGCTTTGCGGTGGCGCAAAACCAATGTTGTAACCGTCCTTGTATTAATTAATTAGAAAATTAATATTCATCGGAGTACTCCCCCATCCCGACCCCGAAGGTCTCCCGGACTGGCTCCGATGCCCAACCGCCCACCGACCGATCCGCCGCGCCGTCCTGGCCGTCCTGCCGCGCAGGCAGCCGATGCCGGCCAGCGCGACCGCCTCATCGACGCCGCCGTCACGCTATTCGCCAGTCACGGCGTGGCGGCGACTTCGACCAAGGCCATTGCCGCCGCCGCCGGGGTCACGCCAGCCCTGGTGCACTACTACTTTCGCGACCGCGACACGCTGCTCGACGCGATCTTCGAGGAGCGGCTCCAGCCCCTGATCGAACACGTGTTCGGTGCGCTGCAGGCCGGGCCGCCAGACCCGATCGCCCGCATCCAGGCGCTGGCCGAGCAGTTGATCCGCACCGCGTCGGCCACGCCGTGGTTTCCGGGCCTGTGGATTCGCGAGATCGTCGGCACCGAAGGCCAGTTGCGCGAGCGGCTGCTGCAGCGCGTGGCCCTGCAACGCGCGCATCTGATCGCCAGCCCGCTGGCCGCCGCCCACGCGCAGGGCCAGCTCAATCCTGGCCTGGCGCCCGCGCTGGTGATGGTCTCGCTGATCGGCCTGACGCTGCTGCCGCTGGCCACCACGCATATCTGGCGGGCCCTGCCCGGCGCCGCCGACATCGACACCGATACGCTGGTGCGCCATGTCACCGCCCTGCTGGGTCACGGGCTGTCCGTGCCGCCCAAAACCTCTGCCTGAACCCGATATCCCGGAGCCCGCATGATGCTTCCCGTCCCGAACCGCACCTGGCCCCTGCTGCTGGCCGCCGTGTCCGTGCCGATGCTTGCCGCCTGCAGCAACGACAAGCCCACCACCTGGCAGGGCTATGTGGAAGGCGAATTCGTTGCCGTGGCATCGCCGTTCGCGGGCCGGCTCGAAACGCTGTCGGTGGATCGCGGTCAGCAGGTTGGCGCCGGCGCACCGTTGTTCGTGCTGGAGTCCGACGACGAGCGCGCCGCGCGCCAGCAGGCCGCCGAACAGGTGCGCGTTGCCGAGGCCCAGCTGGCCGACATCCAGACCGGCAAGCGCCCTGTGGAAGTGGCCGTCAACCAGGCGCAGCTGGTGCAGGCCCAGGCCCAGGCCGGACGCAGCGCTGCCCAGCGCAGGCGCGACGAAGCGCAGTTCGAGATCGGCGGTATCTCGAAGGCACAGCTGGACGAAAGCCGTGCCACCGCCGATGCCGACGCCGCCCGCGTGCGCGAACTGCAGCGCGATATCGACGTGGCCCGCCTGCCCGGCCGCAAGGACCAGCTGGCCGCGCAAGGCGCCCAGGTCGATGCCGCACGCGCCGCGCTGGCGCAGGCCGAGTGGAAGCTGTCGCGCAAGTCGGTCAATGCCACGGTGCCCGGACTGGTCTACGACGTGCCGTTCCGCCCCGGCGAATGGGTGCCGGCGGGCAGCGCCGTGGTGCGCATGCTGCCACCCGGCAACGTCAAGGTGCGCTTCTACGTGCCCGAGGCCGTGGTCGGATCGCTGAAGAACGGACAGGCCATCACCATTCATTGCGATGGCTGCGCGGCGCCCGTGGCCGCCAAGGTCACCTATGTATCGAACGAGGCCGAGTACACGCCGCCCGTCATCTACAGCAACGAGACCCGCCGCAAGCTCGTGTTCCTGATCGAGGCCCGCCCCAGCGCCGCCGACGCCCCGAAGCTGCGCCCGGGCCAGCCGGTGGAGGTGACGCAATCATGACCACGCAGTCCACCACCGGCAACGGCAACAACCGCCGCAACGGCGAGCTGGTCATCGACGTGCACGACCTGAACAAGCATTTCGGCGACAAGCACGTGGTCAACAACCTGACCATGCAGGTGGCGCGCGGCGAGATCTTCGGCTTCCTGGGGCCGAACGGCAGCGGCAAGACCACCTCGATCCGCATGATGTGCGGCCTGCTGACGCCCGACTCAGGCTCCGGTACCTGCCTGGGCTACGACATCCTCAAGCAGGCCGCCGACATCAAGCGCAACGTCGGCTACATGACGCAGCGTTTCTCGTACTGGGAAGACCTGTCGATCCGCGAGAACCTCGACTTCGTCGCCCGCGTCTACGGCATGCCCAACCGCAAGGATGTGGTGGAGCGTGCGCTGGAAGACCTGGGCCTGCAGTCGCGCGCCGAACAGCTGGCCGGCTCGCTGTCCGGCGGCTGGAAGCAGCGGCTGGCGCTGGCCGCGTGCCTGCTGCACGAACCGCAACTGCTGCTGCTCGACGAACCGACCGCCGGCGTCGATCCCAAGGCACGCCGCGACTTCTGGGAGCAGCTGCACCAGCTGGCGGCGCGCGGTATCTCGGTGCTGGTCAGCACGCACTACATGGACGAGGCCGAACGCTGCCACAAGCTCGCCTATATTGCCTATGGCACGCTGCTGGCGCAGGGCACGTCGGATGAAGTCGTCGCCAGCCAGCACCTGAGCACCTGGAGCGTCGAAGGCGACAACCTGGCCGAGCTGTCCGCGCAACTGCAGGGCAAGCCCGGCGTGGACCAGACCGTGGCATTCGGCACCGCGCTGCACGTGACCGGCAAGGACGCCGGCCAGCTGGAACAGACGCTGCGGCAATACGCGGGCGCCGGCCATCGCATCGTACAGACCGACACCAGCCTGGAGGACGTGTTCATCCACATGATGGGCGGGGCCCAGGACAATATGGCCGCGCCGCCCCGGACGAAGGCCGCGCCCAGCCGCAAGGAGGCGTCATGAGCGCCACGCCCCCGCCGTCGCCAAATCCGCCGTCCCAGCCTTCGTCCACCCCGCCGCCCCACCCGTCGCGCCAGTCTGCGCGCCCGACCCACGCGTCGTTCTCGCTGCAGCGCTGGTGGAGCATCGTGCTGAAGGAATTCCTGCAGCTGCGCCGCGACCGCATCACGTTCGGCATGATCGTCGCCCTGCCCATCGTGCAGTTGCTGCTGTTCGGCTTCGCCATCAACAGCGACCCCCGCCATATGCCCACGGCGGTGATCGTTGCCGAGCACAGCGATTTCTCGCGCACGTTTATCGCGGCGATGGAAAACACCACGTACTTCCGGATCGTGCGCACGATGCCTGACGAGGCCTCCGGCCGCGAGGCGCTGTTGCGGGGCGACGTGCAGTTCGTGGTCAACATCCCGCACGACTTCTCGCGGCGGCTGCTGCATGGCGACCGTCCCCAGATCCTGGTGGAGGCCGATGCCACCGACCCATCGGCCACGGGCCAGGCCATCGCAGCGCTGTCGCAGCTGCCGGACACCGTCGCACGCATCGACCTCAAGGGCACGCTGGCCCCGCTGGCCGGCGGCAAGTCTGCCTTCGACGTGAATGTGCATCGGCTGTACAACCCCGAAGGCATCACCCAGTACAACATCGTGCCGGGCCTGATGGGCACCATCCTGACCATGACGATGGTGATGATGACCGGCCTCGCCATGACGCGCGAACGCGAGCGCGGCACGATGGAAAACCTGCTCGCCACGCCGGTGCAGCCCATCGAGGTGATCTCCGGCAAGATCGTGCCGTATATCTTTATCGGCCTGATCCAGGCCACCATCATCGTGCTGGCCGCGCACTACGTGTTCGCGGTGCCATTCCTGGGCTCGGTGCTGGCGGTCTACCTTGCCACGCTGCTGTTTATCGCGGCCAACCTGACGGTGGGCATCACGCTGTCGTCGCTGGCGAGCAACCAGCTTCAGGCGGTGCAGCTGACGTTCTTCTACTTCCTGCCGAACATCCTGCTGTCCGGCTTCATGTTCCCGTTCGCCGGCATGCCAACGTGGGCGCAGTGGATCGGCAACGTGCTGCCGATGACGTATTTCAACCGGATGGTCCGCAGCATCATGCTCAAGGGCAGCGGCTGGACCGAACTCTGGCCCAACGTGTGGCCCGTGGCGCTGTTCACGGTCATCGTCATGGGTATCGCCGTGCGCTTCTACAAGCGCACGCTCGACTGAACACGCGGAGCACCGCCATGCGTACGTTCCCGATCCTGCCCGCCTCGCTCGCCTCGCTCGCCGCGCTTGCCGCGCTGCTGGTCGCCGGTTGCACGGTAGGCCCCGACTTCCACAGCCCCGACGCCCCCACCGACGCGCGCTACACGGCCGGCCCGCAGCCCCTGCAGATGCCGGCCGAGGGCTTCCCCACGCAAACGCTGCAGCCCGGCGACGTGCCCGCGGAATGGTGGACGCAATTCGGCAATCCGCAACTCGACGAAACCATACGCATCGCGCTCGCCAGCAGCCCCACGCTGATCCAGGCGCGCGCCCGCCTGCGCGAGGCCCAGGAAAACCTGGCCGCGCGCACCGGCGCCACGCAATTCCCGCAGGTCGATGCCAAGCTCAACGCCACGCGCCAGCAGGTGGACCTGAACTCCGTCGGCATTACGCAGTTTCCGAGCCCCGGGCCATTCACGCTCTACAACGCCAGCGTGCAGGTGTCGTACGCGCTGGACCTGTTCGGCGGACAGCGGCGCGAGCTGGAAGGCCTGCGCGCCGCGGTCGACTACCAGCGCTACGAGCTTGAGGCGGCCCGCCTGTCGCTGGCCGCGAACGTGGCGACCACGGCGATCCGCGAAGCCGGACTGCGCGCGCAACTGGCCGATACGGTGGCCATCGCCGAAGCACAGCAGCGCCAGCTTGGCATCATGCAGCAGCGGCTGAAGGTGGGGGGCGTGGCGCGCGTGGACGTGCAGCGCCAGCAATCCGAACTGGCGCAGACGCAGGCGCTGGTGCCCGGGCTGTCGCAGCAGCTCGATGCCACACGCCACCAGCTGGCCGTCTACACCGGCCAGACGCCAGCCAGCGCGCAACTGCCCGAATTTCGGCTCGAGGACCTGCACCTGCCCGAGACCCTGCCGGTCAGCCTGCCCGCCGAACTGGCACGCCGCCGGCCCGATATCCGTGCCGCCGAGGCGCTGCTGCACCAGGCATCCGCCGACATCGGCGTCGCCACGGCCAACCTCTATCCGCAGATCACGCTGACCGCCAGCGGCGGCACCCAGCAGATGCGCGCCCGCGACCTGTTCAGCAGCATGAACATCTGGAGCCTGGCCGCTGGCGTGGTACAGCCCGTGTTCCACGGCGGCGAACTGCGCGCACAGAAACGTGCCAAGGAAGCGGCATACGAGCAATCGCTGGGCGCCTACCAGCAGGCCGTGCTGCAGGGGCTGCAGAACGTGGCCGACACGCTGCGCGCGCTCGACGCCGACGCAGGCACGCTCCAGGCCCGCGCCGACAACGCCCGGCAAACGCGCGACACGTTGGCAATCGTCAACGAGCAATACCGGCTGGGCGGCGTCAGCCAGTTCACCGTCATCGACGCCGAACGCCAGGCCCGGCAAGCCACGCTGGACCTGTCCCAGGCCCGCGCGGCGAGACTGGCGGATTCGGCCGCGCTGATGCAGGCGCTGGGCGGCGGGTGGTGGGGCGAGGAGGTGGCGGCGAAGTAGATTGAGACGAATCTGAAAGCGAGCCGAGTGTATTGACGGTTGCGTTCGCGGACGCGATGATCACTCCCGTAGCGACGCAGCGGTTTAAACTGCCTCGACGGCCCAGGGCCCCTGCGACAAACGGCGTCGTCATCGTAAGCGCACTTTGAGTGCGACAGACCTGGGTACCGCACCTTTTCATAGCCTCCGCAACCCGGAGGCTATCGTCAAGACATCTCCAAAAACCCCCGCAACCGCCTCACTCCCTCGTCCAGCCGTTGCACGTCGCACGCGTAGCACCATCGGACGAAGCCTTCGCCCTCGTCGCCGAAGGCGCTGCCGGGGGCCAGTCCCAGGTGGGCCTCGCGCACCAGGCGTTTGCAGAGCGCCAGGCTGTCGGTGGCGCCTGCCAGCCGGAAGAAGACGTACATCGCGCCGTCCGGGGCATGGGCTTCCACGCCAGGCAGGGCGGAAAGCGCGCCGACCAGGTGGTCGCGCGATGTGTGCAGCCGCTGTACCAGGTCTTGCGTGAACGCCTCGCCCTGCTGCACCGCCACAATGCCGGCTTCCTGCACGAACGACGGCGCGCACGACGTGTTGTATTCGATCAGCTTGCCCAGGTCGTCCATCAGTGACGCGGGCAGCACCATCCAGCCGAGCCGCCACCCTGTCATCAGCCACGCCTTGGAGAACGAGTTCACGGCGATCACGCGCTCGTCGCGGCTGGCGATGTCGAGGAAGGACGGCGCGTTGCCGCCTTCGTTGCCGTAGTAGAGCCGTTCGTAGACTTCGTCGGCGATGATCCAGATGCCGTGGCGGCGGCAGTGGTCCAGAACGGCCTGCTGCTGGCTGCGCGGCATGACCCAGCCCGTGGGATTGTTCGGCGAGTTGATCATCACCGCGCGCGTGCCGGGGGTCAGGGCGCGCAACAGCTTGTCGATGTCGAGTGTCCAGCCTTCGTCGCCAAAATCGAGCGCGACGGTTTCCACGGTGGCGCCGAGGATGCGCGGAATTTCCACCAGGTTGGGCCAGAGCGGCGTGACGCAGATCACGCGGTCGCCGGGGCCGGCCACCAGTTGCGCGGCCAGCATCAGCGCGTTGACGCCGGCGCTGGTCACCGCGATGTTTTCGACCGCCGTGGCGCCGTGCAGCCGCGTGACATAGTCGGACAGCGCGGCGCGCAGCGGTGCGATACCAAGGTTGTGGGTGTAGAACGTGGCGCCGCCTGCCAGCGCCTGGGCGGCGGCATCGCGGATAAAGGCCGGGGTGACCTGGTCCGACTCCCCGAACCAGAACGGCATGACATCGGGCAGGCCGATGCCGGCGTTGGCCACCTCGCGGATGCGCGAGGCCCGCAGGCCGTGGACGATGTCCCGCGCCAGCGGCACGGCTTCAGGCAGAGAAGGCAGGCGAGACGGACTGGCGGACATCGGCACTCCTGGAGCGGAATTGGATGAAGCGCCTAGCGTACCGGAATCCCGCCGGCCCTGCCGGGACGAATGACTGCGGGATTACGCGAAGCGCGCGCGCAGGTCGGCGGCCGTCATCGCCGCATAGCCAAGGCTGCCCAGCGGCGTGCGTACGGCGCGCAGCAGGCCGGCGTTGTCGGGTGCCATGGCGCCATCGGGCAGCGTCATGTTGTTCTCGAAGCCGATGCGCGCATGTCCGCCCAGCATCACGGCCGCCGCCGCACAATCGGCCTCCTGCTTGCCGAATGCGCAGACCGCCCATTCGATACCGCTCTGGTCCAGACCCATCTCGTGCCACGCGGCCAGGAACGGCAGCAGGTCCGTCGGCGACGACTTCTGGCCGGCCGAATAGCGGCCCAGCACGAACAGCACCCAGTGGCGGCCTTCGGGAATCCCTCCGCTGCCCCGCAATGCGGCGTAGCGGCGCACATCGTTGGCGTCGTAGAGGATGTACTGCGCCACCACATGCTCGCGATGCATCCACTGGAAAAACGCTTCGGCAGCCGGCAGCGCGGCATCGTCGGGCACCAGTTCGCGCACCGCCACCGACGCCGCTTCCGGACGCAGCGCCTGCACCATGGCGATCTGCTGGGCCGGCTGGTAGATGCCAACCGCCTCGGTGGTCAGCTGCAACACCAGGTTCTGGCCGACGGCCTTGCGCACGGCCGCGATGGCTGGCTCGTAGTCGGCCACTTCAAGGCTGTGCGTGGCATCGGCCTTGCGCACATGCAGGTGGATCATCGCCGCGCCGGCTTCCACGCACTCGCGGGCGCACCGGGCCAGTTCGTCGGGGGTGATGGGCAGGCGGGCGTGGTCGGTGTGGGTCTTGCGCGCGCCATTGGGCGCCACGGCCAGGGCAAACGGGCGGCGCAGGGTATCGGTCGTCATGCGTCGTTCCTCAGGCCGGCAGGACCTGGTTCACCGACTGCGCGAAGCGGTCGACGATATTGTCGATATCGGCCGGCGTGCAGATGAACGGCGGCGCGAACAGCACGTGGTCACCATGGATGCCATCGACCGTGCCCCCCATCGGGTAGACCAGCAGGCCATTTTCCATGCAGGTGCGCTTGAGCACGGCGTGGGTCTTCTTCGCCGGATCGAGCGTGGCCTTGGTGGCGCGGTCGGCCACGAACTCCACGCCGACGAACAGGCCGCGGCCACGCACGTCGCCCAGGTTCGGATGGCTGCCCAGCGCCTCGCGCAGCCGTGCGCGCAGTTGCTCGCCGCGCGCCAGCACGTTGTCGAGCAGCCTGTCCCCGGCAATCGTGCGTTGCACGGCCAGCGCGGCGGCACACGCGGTGGCGTGCCCGATATACGTATGACCATGCTGGAAGAAGCCGCTGCCGCCGACAATGGCGTCGTAGATGCGCGCCGTGGACAGCATCGCGCCGATCGGCTGGTAGCCCGCACCCAGGCCCTTGGCGATGGTCACGATGTCGGGCACCACGCCGTCTTCCTCGCAGGCAAACAGGTAGCCGGTGCGGCCCATGCCGGACATCACCTCGTCCAGGATCAGCAGCACGCCGTACTTGTCGCACACGGCGCGGATGCGCTTGAGGTAATCCGCCACCGGCGGCACCGCGCCGGCCGTGGCGCCCACCACGGTCTCGGCCACGAATCCAGCCACCGAATCGGGCCCCAGTTCCAGGATCTTGGCCTCCAGCTCGTCGGCCAGGCGCTGCGCGTACTGCACGTCGGTCTCGCCCGCAGCCTGGTCGCGGTAGGCGTAGCACGGCGACACATGGTGCGCGGGCACCAGCAGCGGCAGGAACGGCTCGCGGCGCCACGCGTTGCCGCCAATCGCCAGCGCGCCCAGCGTGTTGCCGTGATAGCTCTGGCGGCGCGCGATGAAATGACGGCGCTGCGTCTGCCCGGTCTCGACGAAATACTGCCGCGCCAGCTTCAGTGCGGCTTCCACGGCCTCGGAGCCGCCCGAAACGAAATACACGTGGTTCAGGTCGCCCGGCGCGGCATCGGCCAGCGTCTGCGCCAGCGTTTCCGACACTTCGGTCGTGAAGAACGACGTGTGGGCATAGGCCAGCGTATCCACCTGCTGCTTGATGGCCTCGATCACGCGCGGATGGCCGTGCCCCAGGCACGACACCGCCGCACCGCCGGAAGCATCCAGATAGGCGCGGCCGTTGCTGTCGAACAGCTCGATACCCTTGCCGCCTACGGCGACAGGCAAGGTTTGCTTGGGATTGCGATGGAAGACGTGCGTCATGGTGGGCGTGCGAGAAAGCGCATGGGTCGCGAAACAGGTAGCCAGTATAGGAACAACCAACCGCGCGCGCAACAACTGTTTCATTGATTGCAGAGAAAGAAACATACGATTCCCACACTTCCGCGAACACCGGGCGGCGACCTATGCAACAATCGTTGCAAATCCCGCTTTTTCATCACATCGATGTCCGCCAACCAGCCCACCCCTCCCGAATCGCTCGACGCCCTGCTCGAACAACTGCGCACGGAATTTCCGAACCTTAGCGCCCAGTTCCAGGGCGGCGCGCGCTATCTGCTGGACCATCCGCGCGACATCGCCATCCAGTCGATGCGCAAGGTGGCCGCCAATGCCGGGGTGCAGCCGGCAACGCTGGTGCGGCTGTCGCAATCGCTCGGATTCGAGGGCTGGCAGGGTCTGCGTGAACTGTTCGTGACGGCCGTGCGCGAAGGCGGCAGCCAGCCGTATGCGCGCCGGGCACGCAAGGTGGTCAAGGATTCGGACAAGACCAGCGGTTCGGGCAAGATGCTGGCCGAGATGATCGAGGTCCAGCACCACAACCTCGACGCGCTGCTTGCCAACAATGCGGACACCGTGCCCCGCGCCGCCGACCTGCTGGCCGCCGCGCCCATCGTGCACGTGGCTGGCTTCCGCTCCTGCTTTCCGATTGCGTTCACGTTCCACTACATCTACGGGCTGTTCCGCAGTTCGGTGCGGCTGATCCGCGGCGACGCCGGCACCCTGGAGATGGAACTGCGCGCGCTCAACGCCAAGGACGCCGTGCTGGTGGCCGGCTTCGCGCCCTACTCGCAGGAAAGCCTGCGCGTGGCCCAGGCCGCGCGCGAGGCTGGCTGCAAGGTCATCGCCCTGACCGACAGCACGGTGGCCCCGATTGCCCTGGAAGCCGACTGCACGCTGCTGTTCGCCATCGACAGTCCATCATTCTTCCCGTCGATCACGTCGGGCGTGACGATGGTGGAAGTGCTGGTCGAGCAGTTGCTGGCCCGCAAGGGCAAGGGGGCAATCCGGGCACTGGAGCAGACGGAGGGGCAACTCCATCGCACCGGCGCCTACCTGCCGGAAAAGGGCCGCTGAACCACCTTACTCGAACGCCTCGTCATTGGGGTTGGCATAGGCCTTCCTGATCTGTTCGCTCTGCGGCAGGTCGAACGAGATGTTCTTGGGCGGCACCGGCTTCTGGAACCACTTGGCGTAGAGCGTGTTGATCTCGCCGCTGCGCATCAGGCCGGTCATGGCGTTATCCACCACCTGCTTGAAGCCCGGGTCGTCGCGGCGCATCATGAAGCCGTAGGCCTCGAACGATTGCGGCGTGCCCACCACGGCCCAGTCGTCGGGCTTCGGTGCCAGCGTGCGGGCGCCGGACAGCAGCACATCGTCCATCATGAATGCCGCCACGCGGCCAGACTGCAGGATCAGGAACGATTCGCCGTAGTCCTTGGCGCTCTGGATCGTCATGTTGGCGCCCTTCTCGTCGTTGAGCTTGCGCAGGATGCGCTCCGACGTCGTCCCCGCATTCGTCACCACCGTCTTGCCGGCCAGGTCCGGGAAGTCGTGGATCGGGCTGCCCTTCTTGACCAGCAGCCGCGTGCCGGCCACAAAGTACGTGGTCGAGAACGCCACCTGTTGCTGGCGCGATTTCAGGTTGGTCGTGACGCCGCATTCCAGGTCGACCGTGCCGTTCTGCACCAGCGATTGGCGATTTTGCGATGTCACCGGGACCATGCGCACCTGCAGGTTCGGCGAGCCGGTTTCCTTCTTGACCGCATCGACCACGCGATCGCAGATGTCCTGGGCAAACCCGATCACCTTCTGGTTGCCGTCGTAGTACGAAAACGGAATCGACGACGTGCGGTGCCCGATCGAGATCGTGTTGGACGACTTGATCTTGCTGAGCGTCGGGCTGGCGGCCACCGCGGCCGCGTCGGCAGCCAGCGCCGAACCGGCGCCGCTCAACGTTGCCAGCAGCACGGCGGCACGGATCGGGAAGGACTGGGTCATGGAAACACTCCTGTTGAATGAAAGCGTCAGCTGTTGCAATGCTAGTCATCCAGCAACAAGTGTTCCATCATGGATTACCATGAAACAAATGGATTTTCCCAGAAGTCGGGCATGCAACGCCCGGCTTTGGGGAAATGTGGCGGTGCGGCGAAGGGGTCAGTGCGCCACCGGGGTGCGCGGAATGCCCTTCCACATCGCCAGTCCGCTCGCCAGCAGCAGGCCCGCCAGCAGGTACAGCGCGTTGTCCATGCTGCCGGTGTGCGTCTTGATCTGGCCGATCACCCAAGGGCTGACGATGCCGCTGGTGATGCCGATGCTGGAAATGAACGCGATGCCGGTGGCGGCCGTCTGGGCCGGCAGATGGCTGGGCGGCAGCGACCAGAAGATCGGCAGGGCGGCAAAGATCAGCACGGCCGCCACCGACAGGATCGCCAGCGACACCCCCAGGCTCGGCACATGCAGCGTCAGCGCCGCCAGCGCCAGTGCGCCGCCTGCGGTACAGCACAGGAAGTGCCCGTGGCGCTCGCCCAGCCTGTCGGACCGGCGCGCGATCAGGATCAGGCCCACGGCGCCAATCGCGTTCGGGATCACGGAATAGAGGCTGATCGCCATCACGTCGCGGATGCCGAAGTCGCGGATCATCAGCGGCATCCAGAACGACAGCGTCAGCGAGCCGCAGGTCAGCGCGAAATAGATGAATGCGAACAGGTACAGGCGCGGATTGCGCAGCGCCTGGCCCAGCGCCTGCAGCGAATGGGCGTGGCCACCCTTGCCCCGGGTCTCGGCCGCGTGCTGCGCCACCAGGTAGTCCTGTTCGTCCGGGGTCAACCAGCGCGCCTGGCGCGGGCCATCGACCAGGCAGAACGCCGCCACCACCCCCAGCAGCACGGCCGGCGCGCCTTCGATGGCAAACATCCATTGCCAGCCGTACATGCCCAGCACCCCGGCCATGTCGCGCATGATCCAGCCCGATACCAGCCCGCCCAGCACCCCGGCCACTGCCACGCCGGCAAAGAAGATCGCCATCACCGCCGCGCGGCGGCGTGCCGGGAACCAGTAGGTCAGGTACAGCACGATGCCCGGGAAAAAACCCGCTTCGAACACGCCCAGCAGAAAGCGCAGCAGGTAGAAGTGCGAAGGCTTCGACACCATCATCATCCCCACCGAGGCCACGCCCCACAGCACCATGATGCGCGTGAACGTGCGCCGCGCCCCGAAGCGGGCCAGCAGCATGTTGCTGGGCACCTCGCAAAGCACGTAGCCGATGTAGAACACGGCGGCGCCCAGTCCGTACATCGCATCGCTGAAGCCCAGGTCCTGCTTCATCTGCAACTGGGCGAAGCCAATGTTGATGCGGTCCAGGAACGACACCACGTAGCAGACGAACAGGAACGGGATGATGCGCAGCCAGACCTTGCGGTACAGCGCGTCTTCCTGCGGCAGGGGCAGGCTGTGTGGCAGAACTTCGGGCAAGGCGGGGGCGGCGCCCAGGCTCTGGGTGTGCATGGTTGTCTCCGGATTCGGGGGGGCAGCAGGCGCGAGTCGCCCCGGGGCGTCGGGTGCGCCCCTGCGGAGGTCGATCGCGGGTTGGGTGGTAGCCGGGCGCGCTAGGCTGGTGCTGGCGCTTCGGCGGCCGCACGGGCCAGGCGCATGGCTTCGGCCAGCGTGTCCTGATCGCCGATGTGGTTGGACAGCAGCAGGATCAGCCGCGCGTTGACGGCCTGGCTGGCGGCATCGTCGAGGTCGCGATGCATATCGATCAGCGCCTCGTAGAAATCATCCGGGCGCGCGAGGTTGGGGGCGGTATTGAGCGGCATCGGGCCTGTCTCCTTCGGATGGCGGCGTTCGGGTCTTCAGGCCAGGGCCGGTGCCTGCACGGGGGCGGATGGCGCCAGGTTCGTCGATGCCGGCGCATTGCCGGTGGCACGGGCCAGCGCGGCGGCAATGCCGGCCACATCGACACCGCGCCAGCGCGCGCATACGTGCTGGTCCGGCCGGATCAGGTAGCAGGTGCCGGCGCGGGCGTCGAAGCGGTTGGCGGCCAGGCCTTCGGTGTCGCGCAGCACCGTGGCACCGGGCCAGGCCTGGGCCGATGCCGAGATGGCCGCGTCGGTCACAAACACCACGCGCAGCGGAATGCCACCCTGCTGCAGCGTGCGCAGCGCATCGGCCTGCGCGGCATCGAGCCCGGCGGGCGGGCCGAACACCAGCGCCACGAACTCGTTGCCCAGATGCTGCAGCAGCCACGGCTTGCCAGCCGCATCGGCCACCGGGGCATCGACACACGCGGCACCCGGCGCCATGGCTCCGCCAAACGCATCGGCATCCGCCGTGTTCAGCACCGAATCGCGCAGCACGGCCGGCACCGACAGGCGGCCGCTGTTGACCAGCTGCCGCGCGAACGCGTGATCGCGGGCCAGCGTCAGCACGGCATCGCGGAACACGCGGCTGACCGCGCTCTTCGGCGTGATGAAATCGGTGGAGCGCGTGGAATTGCGGATATTCTCGTCCGCCGCGTACTCGCGTTCGCTGGCATAGGTGTCCAGCAGGCTGTCGGGCGCCTTGCCCTGCAGCACGTAGGCCAGCTTCCAGGCCAGGTTCTCGGCGTCCTGCACGCCGCTGTTGGCGCCACGCGCACCGAACGGCGACACACCATGCGCGGCATCGCCGGTGAACAGCACGCGGCCATGGCGGAAGCTGTCCATGCGCACGCAGGCAAACGTGTAGACGCTGACCCACTCCAGTTCGAACTTCGCATCCGGACCCAGCAGCGCCTGCACGCGCGGAATCACGCGCTCGGGCGCACGCTCGGCCACGGGATCGGCATCCCAGCCCAGTTGGAAGTCGATGCGCCAGACGTTGTCGGGCTGGCGGTGCAGCAGCACCGACTGGTTCGGATGGAACGGCGGGTCGAACCAGAACCAGCGCTCGGCCGGGAACGGCGCTTCCATCTTTACATCGGCAATCAGGAAGCGGTCGCGGAACGTGTGTCCGTGGCTTTCCTGGCCCAGCATCCTGCGCAGCGGACTGCGCGAGCCATCGGCCGCCACAACGTAGCGGCCGCACAGCGTGTAGCAGCCGTCGGGCGTCTCGATGGTCAGCGCCACATGGTCGGGGTGCTGCTCCACGGCCACGGCGCGGCTCTTCCAGCGGATGTCGATATTCGGCATCGCCCGCGCGCAGTCGAGCAGGTAGCCCTCGACGTAGTACTGCTGCAGGTTGATGAACGCCGGCCGCTGGTGCCCGGCCTCGGGCAGCAGGTCGAACGCGTAGATCTGGCGGTCCTGCAGGAACACCTTGCCCACGTGCCAGCGCACGCCCTTGTCGACCATGCGGTCGCCGCAGCCCAGCCGGTCGAAGATATCCAGCGTGCGCTTGGCAAAGCAGATCGCGCGCGACCCGGTGGACAGCGTGCAGTCGTCATCGACCAGCACCACGGGCACGTCGTGGCGCGCCAGGTCGATCGCGGTGGCCAGCCCCACCGGCCCCGCGCCCACCACGATCACGGGATGCGGGCTGTCGGCCCGGTGGCCGCCCTGCTGCTCGGCACAGGGCGCGTAGGCGTACGTCTGCTTCTGGTAGTCGATGTCGACTTCGGTGCTGCTCATGGTGTCTCCGTCCACTTGTGTGGTTGTGTTCTTTTTTCTCCCGGCTCACACCTGCAGCGCGGCCCACATTTCCTGATCGCGCTGTGCGGTCCAGATACGCGGATGCGTGATGCCCGACGCCTCGTCGTACGCCCGCGACACGTCGAACGGCAGGCAGTGCTCGTAGATGAACACATGGCCGAACTTGGGATCCATCGACTTGCGGGTGTGGGCCATGGCGGCCTTCAGGTCGAGCTTGTCGGCCACGGCTTCGCGGCCGGCCTGCAGCAGCGTGGACACGAAATCCTTGGTATAGGCCAGGCCCTTGGTCACCTCGGCCGGGGTGGTCAGCGCGGGGCCGCGGCCCGGTACGAGCTTTTCAGGCTGCAGCGCGGCCAGCGCGTCGAGCGTGGCGGGCCATTGTTCGAGCTGGGCATCGCCGCAGTAGCACGCGGCGTCGTACTCCACCAGGTCGCCCGAGAACAGCACCTTCTGCTGCGGCAGCCACACCACGGTGTCGCCCTTGGTGTGTCCCGCGCCCAGGTGGGCGATGCGCACTTCCAGCTTGCCCATGAACAGCGTGATCTCGCGCTCGAACACCAGCGTCGGCCAGGTCAGGCCCGGCACGGTCTCCACGCCCGCGAACAGGCGCGGAAAGCGTTCGATCTCGGACTTCATGTCGGCCTCGCCGCGCTCGACGATCATCTCGTAGGTGCCGCGGCTGGCAATGACCTGCTGCGCACCTTCGGCAAAGTAGGCCGATGCGCCCAGCACGCGCACCGCGTGGTAGTGCGACAGCACCACGTACTTGATCGGCTTGTCGGTGATTTCGCGGATGCGGGCGATCAGGTCCTGCGCCATGGCCGGCGTGGCAGTGGTGTCGACGATCATCACGCCGTCGTCGCCAATGATCACGCCCGAATTGGGGTCGCCCTCGGCCGTGTAGGCCCAGGCATTTTCGGAAAGCTGGGTGAAGGTGATCTGCTTGGCTTCCAGGTCGGCCTGGGATGCGAATGCTTTTGCCATGTCTGCCTCGTTGTCTTCTGTGTAGGAATGGGATCGGGGGGATCGGTGTAGAAGAATCTTAGGAAGACGACTATTTTTAGTCAATGGCAAATGCGATTGCTATTTGCTAAATAGACCGCCAGGCCTTGTGACTGCGTGGGCGACCCGGGAAAACCCCGATCCGCCGGCGCCGCGCCATGCGCCTGACAGGCCGCCCGATGGCGATGCATCGCGTACCATTGGGCTCTTTCGACAGACAGGGCATCAGGCAGGCATGGCACGACCCCCAGGCGAACCCGCCGGCAAGACCCAGCGCGGCATCCAGAGCGTGGAAGTGGGCGGCCGCCTGCTGCAGGCGCTGGCCGATGCACGCCGCCCGCTGGCCCTGGCCGAGCTGGCCGCCGCCGCGCAACTGGCGCCGGCGCAGGCCCACACCTATCTGGTCAGCCTGACGCGGCTCGGGCTGATCAAGCGCGATCATCTCGACGGCAGCTACGAACCCGGGCCGCTGGCATTGCGCCTGGGCATGCTGCATCTGGATCACACGCCCGCCTATCGCGCGGCCGTCCCGCACGTGCAGGCGCTGGCCTCGGCCATCGGCTCGAACGTGGCCGTCAGCCTGCCCACGCCGCAGGGGCCAACCATCGTCCACTACGCATCGGCGGGGTCGCCGCTGCACGTCAACCTGCACGTGGGAACCGTGATGGCGCTGTCGACCACGGCCACCGGCCGCACGTATTGCGCATTCCAGCCCGAACAGCACTGGCAGCCGATCTGGCGCCAGCAGCAGGCCGGCGCATCTGCGGATGCCTTGCCTGCCTTTGCGGAACAGCTTGCCGCCGTGCGCCAGCGCGGCATGGAACGCAGCATCGATTCGCCCAGCCCGGCCGTCAGCAGCCTGGCACTGCCGCTGGTCGGTGCCGATGGCGCGCTGCGCCTGGTGCTGACGGCCATCGGGTCCACCGGTGCCATCGACGTCGACTGGCAGGGCCCGGTGGCACACGCGCTGCGCGGGGCCATCGATGACATCGCACGGGCAATGGAACCCACATGACCGACGCGGAAGACAACAAACCCCAGCGCGGCATCCAGTCGCTGGACAACACCGGGCAATTGCTCAATGCGCTGGCCGACGCCGGCCGCCCGCTCTCGCTGGGCGAACTGGCGCGCGCGGCCGGCATGGCGCCAGCCAAGGCGTTCCCGCATCTGGTGAGCCTGCAGAAGATCGGACTGCTGGCACGCAATGCCGATGGCGATTTCGAGGCCGGCATGCTGGCGCTGGAGATGGGACTGGTAGCCCTGCAGCGCCTGTCGCCCACGCGCGAGGCCGAGCCCGAGGTGGTCGCGTTGGCCCACGCCACCGGTCTGTCTGTGGCGATGGCGGTGTTCGGCCCGCTGGGGCCCACGGTGATCCGGCTGGAAGAAGCGTCGCGCCCGCAGCACGTCAGCTTGCGCGTGGGCACGGTGCTGTCGATGGTGAACACGGCCATTGGCCGCACCTTCGCCGCCCACCTGCCCGACGACGTCCTCACGCAGGCGCTGGCACAGGACGCGATCCGCATGGCCGGGGTGCCGGTGGATGCGGCAACGCGCCAGGCCACCACGCCACGCTGGCGCAAGATTCACGACGAAGGGATCGACAACGCGGTCAGCCGTCCGGTGCCCGGCATCGACACCCTGGCCGCCCCGGTGTTCGATCACACCGGCGCGCTGGCGCTGGTCATCGCCGTGATGGGCAGCAGCGGCAGCTTCGACAGCGCGCTGGACAGCGATGTAGCCCAGCTGGTCAGGCAGGCGGCCGGGCGGCTGTCGTGGCGATTCGGAGCGATGGGCGCCGCGGGCGGCTGACGCCCCACCAACTGTCTACCGCCTACGGCTGCCCGGCCAGCCAGCCCGTCAGTGCTTCGGTCACGCCCTGGGCAAACGTGGCAAACACCGGCTCGCAGACAAAGCCCATGTGCGGCGTGACCACCACGTCGCGGCGGCGGCGCAGCGGGTGATCGGGCGGCACGGGCTCCGTATCGAAAACGTCGAGTGCGGCCAGCGCCGGGCGCCCCTGATCCAGCGCGCGGGGCAAGGCATCCATGTCGACCAGCGCGGCGCGCGACGTGTTGACCAGGATCGCGTCGGGCCGCATCCGCGCCATCCGTTCGGCGTTGATCAGCTGGCGCGTCTCGCCGGCCGGCACCAGATGCAGGCTGACCACGCGCGAAGTTTGCAGCAGTTCGTCCAGGCTGACGGCCGTGGCGCCTTCCGCCGCCGCGCGCTCGGGCGTCATGTGCGGACTCCACGTCACCACCTCCATGCCGAACGCCTGGCCCACCCGCGCCACCCGCTTGCCGATCTCGCCCAGCCCCACCAGGCCCAGCCGCTGGCCATGCAGCACGCCGGGCAGCGCCAGGCTGTCGGTGGATCGCCAGCCCCCGGCACGCATCGTCAACATCTGCGCCTCAAGCTGCCGCACGGCCGCCAGGATCAGCGTCCAGGTCATCTCGCACGTGCTTTCCTTCGACGGCCCCCAGTGGGTATTGGCGACCGGAATGCCGCGCGCCCGCAGCGCTTCGGTGTCGAGCGTATTGTTGCGCGTGCCCGTATAAACCACCAGGCGCAGCCGGCTGGCGATGGCCAGCGTGGCGGCGTCCAGCGGGGTGCGGTCGCGCACCAGCACCAGGACATCGGTGCCCTGCAGCACCGCCGCCAGCGCATCGCCACGCAGCGGATCGTGATGAAAGCTGACCTCGGCCTGGGCCTGGATGGCCGACCAGTCGGCCAGGCGCGCAAGCGCGCGCTCGTAATCGCCAAGGACCGTGATGCGGGGGCGGGCTGCCATGTCTGTCTCCGGGACGGGATCTGGACAGGCATCATCGCGGGAACCGGGCCCGCTGTGAATTGCAAAATTGCTTTGGATTGATGCACGCGCCGCATCAACGGCGCGCATCACGGCAGATCCCGGAGCAACATCGCTCCATCGTCATTCCTCCAGCTTCCGGGCGCCGATACTGGTCATATAGTCGTCCACCGCGCTACCCACCGTGGGATGGAAGCAAGCGTTGGGGAAAGTCTCGGTCAGCTCGAAGCGCCGGAGCTTGTCGCGAACCGGGTCCTTCATTTCCGCGAAATGCAGTGCCACGCCGTTCTCGGCCAGGTTCTGGCTCAGTTCGCGCAGCATGTCGGCCGACGTGACGTCGACGCTGGTCACCGGCTCGGCCGCCACCACCACCCAGCGCACCGGCTTCGGCGCCGCCTCCACGGCTTCTGTCAGCCGCTGCTGGAACAGTTCGGCATTGGCGAAGAACAGCGGTGCGTCCCAGCGGAACAGCACCAGCCCGTCGATCAGCGCCGCATGCGGATAGCGCTTCAGGTCGTGATAGCCGCGCAGGCCCGGCACGCGGCCCAGCACCGCAAAGTGCGGCCGCCAGCCGTCCCACAGGAACTCGATCACGGCAAGTACCACGGCCAGGCAAATCCCCGGAATCGTGCCGAACACGGCCACCGCCGCAAAGCACAGCATCGACAGCCAGAACTCCCACTGCTGGATGCGATAGATGCGCTGCAGATCCTTGAACTCGAACAGGCCGATGGCCGCGGCGATCACCACGGCGGCCAGCGCGCTGTTGGGCAGGTAGCGCAGCAGGTTGGGCGCCACCAGCAGCAAGGCCGCCACGGCAATGGCGCCCACCACGCCGGTCAGCTGCGTGCGGGCGCCGGCCGCCTCGGCCACCGGCGTGCGCGACGCGCTGCTGCTGATCGGAAACCCCTGGAACAGCCCGGCCGCCAGGTTGGCTACGCCCAGCCCCACCATCTCCTGGTTCGGATCCACGCGCGTATGGGTGCGTGCGGCATAGGTGCGCGACAGCACGCTCGTGTCGGCAAACGCAATCAGCGCCACGGCGCAGCCGCCCAGCACGATCCGGACGATATCGACGCCGCTGAACCACGGCAGCGCGAACACCGGCAGCCCCTGCGGGATCTCGCCCAGCACCTTCACCCCCTGGGTATCCAGCCGGAACACGCTGACCGCCAGGGTCGCCAGCACCACGGCGATCAGGATGCCCGGCACGCGCTCGAAGCGCTTGAGGAACAGGATCAGCACCAGGCTGACCGCGCCCACCGCGAAGCTGTACCAGTTGGTCTTGCCATCGGCAATGGCCTGCGCCAGCCACCACAACTCGCGCAGCGGCCCGGCATCGTCGATCTTGATCGCGAACAGCTTCGGCAGTTGGCTGACCAGCACTGTCAGCGCGATGCCATTCATATAGCCGTAGCGGATCGGCTTGGACAGCAGCTCGGTAATGAAGCCCAGCCGCAGCAGGCCCAGCACGATGCAGAACAGGCCCGCGACGATAGCCATCAGGCTGGCGGTGGCAACGGCGCGCATCGGGTCGCCGCCGGACATGCCCAGCACCACGGCCAGGATCGGGGCCGCCAGCGCCGAATCCGGCCCCAGCACCAGGATCCGGCTCGGCCCGAACAGCGCGTAGGCCAGCAGCGGGATGATCGTCGCATACAGCCCGTACACGCCGGGCACGCCCGACGCCTCGGCGTAGGCGATGCCCACCGGTACCAGCATGGTCGTCAGGACCAGCCCGGCAGCCAGGTCGCGAGGCAGCCAGGCGGCCTCGTAGGTGCGCAGCATCGCCAGTCCGGGCAACCAGCGCAGCCAATGCGGGGCCGGTGCGTGGGCAGGGGTGGGAGTAGGCGCGGTGGATGCCATGGGACCCTTTTTGTGGAAATGACACGCCGGAGATCGGTGTGATTCAGCATAGGTCCCGGGTGCGCCAAAGCAAGGCCGCGCCTGCGGCGAAAACAACAGTCAGTGCGGACCATCGCGCAATCGGTGTGCACTGCACAAAAATGGATGGTGCAGCACTGCCGCGACCCCTGATCCGTCGGGCGGGCGATCGACGACGCCCCGGCCTTGCCCTCTCCCCGCCCGGGGCTTGTCACTTGACGCCGGCCTGCATGAACGACTGCATGAACTGCCGCTGGAACAACAGGAAGGCCAGCACCAGCGGTCCCACACACAGCAGCGTGCCGGCGGACAGCACGCCCCAGTCGACACCGGTCTCGGGCGCGGCGAACAGTGCCATGCCCACCGTGACCGGCCGGCTGGCCTCGGTCTGCGTGACCACCAGCGGCCACAGGAAGTTGTTCCAGTGATAGCTGACCGACACCAGCGCGTACGCCAGGTAAGTCGGCCGAGCCAGCGGCACGTAGACCTTCAGCAGGATGCCCAGCCGCCCTACGCCCTCGATGCGCGCGGCGTCCTCCAGTTCCTGCGGCACCGTCATGAAGGTCTGGCGCAGCAGGAAGATGCCGAAGGCGCTGGCGACATAGGGCAGCGCCACGCCCAGCCAGGTGTCCACCTGGCCCGCACGGGCGATGGTCAGGTAGTTCTCGGTGATCAGCACTTCTGGCATCACCATCAGTTGCAGCAGCACCAGGCCGAACACCGCGCCACGGCCAGCAAACTGCATCCGCGCCAGGGCGTAGCCGGCCAGCGTACAGACCGTCAGCTGCAGCACCAGCAGCAGCGTGACGATGCAGACGGTGTTGACCAGATAGCGCGCGAACGGCGCCACGCTCCAGGCTTGCGGAAAGTTGTCCAGACCCCACGGCGTCTGCAGGCTCAGCCGCATCGCCTCGCCGCCGGGGTGAAAGGCGCCCCAGCACAGCAACAGCAACGGCGAGATCCACAGCAGGCCGGCCACGGCGCCGGCAACGGGTAGCAAGGCAGCGCGAAGGAAGGTCATCGGTAGTGGACGCGATTGCGGGACAGCCAGAACTGGATCGCCGAGCACAGCGCCAGAAGCGCCAGCAGCACGATGGTCAGCGCAGCGGCATAGTTCGCGTCCTGGAACTTGAACGCGATCTCGTACAGGTAGTACAGCAGCAGCGTGCTGGCGTTGTTGGGGCCGCCGCGCGTCAGCACGAACAGGTGGTCGACCAGCTTGAACGCATTGATCAGCGCGTTGACCACCACGAACAGCGTGGTCGGCGCCAGCAGCGGCAGCACCACATGGCGCAGCCGGTACCAGGCCGACGGCGCCTCCAGCCGCGCGGCATCGAGCTGCTCGGTGGAAATGGACTGCAGCGCGGCCAGGTAGAAGATCATGAAGAAGCCCGCCTCTTTCCAGATGGTGACCACCATCAGCGCGGGCAGCACCGTGTCGACGTCGCCCAGCCAGTTGCGTCCGGCAATGCCCACCCACGCCAGCAGCCGGTTCAGCAGGCCGATATCGGGCGCGTAGAAGAACAGCCAGACATTGGCGGCGGCCACCATCGGCAGCATGGTCGGGGTGAAGAACGCCAGCCGCAGCAGGCCGCGCCCCGCGTAGCGCTGGTTGACCCACAGCGCCATCGCCAGCGCCAGCACCACCGACACCGGCACGGTCACCAGCGCATACCAGAGGTTGTTGCGCACGGCCTGGCGGAACACGGGGTCGTCCATCAGCGCCGCGAAGTTGTCGAAGCCCGCAAATGCGGGCGGGATGCCGGGGGCCTGCATCTGCACGCTATGCCAGAGACTGCCCACGATCGGCCAGTAGGTGAACGCGGCCAGCAGCACCAGCGCCGGCAACAGCATCAGCCAGGCTTGCGCGGCATGGCCGGAGGAAGGGATTCTGGCTTTCATGATGTCGGCGCCGGGCCTGTCCCCAGGGATGGGCCCGGCCAGGCAGGAAATCGTGCGAAAGATCGGGGAACGGTAGAGCCGGCCGGGGGGCCGGCTCCCCGGTCATCAACGCTGGTACGGCTTCAGCACGCGGTCGGCCTGCGCCTGCGCGCCGGCCAGTGCGGCCTTGGGCTCCTGCTGCCCGGCGATGGCCGACTGCAGCGCGTCTTCCAGCAGCTTGCGCACGCGGCCAGCCTGGTGCGTCGACAGCTCGGCGGTAGCCACCCCCAGCTGGTCACGCGCCACCAGCGACTGCGGCACCTTCGCGGCGTAGTCCTTCAGCGTCGGCGTCTCGTAGCTGGCCGGGCTCACGCCCATGTAGCCGGTTGCCACGCTCCACTGCGCCGAACGCTCGGGCGCGGTCAGGAACTTGATCAGGCGGAACGCGGCGCGCTGCTCGGCATCGCTGCCACTCTTGAACAGGTAGAAGTTGCCGCCGCCCGTGGGCGAGCCCGGCTCGGTGTTGCCGGGCAGCGGCGCCACGCCGACGTCAAACCTGGCTTCCTTCAGCACGGCCGTCAGGTTGCCGGTGGAGTGCCACATCATCGCGGTCTTGCCTTCGACGAAGTTCTGGCGCAGCGTGCCCCATTCGATCAGGCCCTTCGGGCTGACGCCGTCCTTCGACAGCGACGTCCAGTACTCCAGCGCCTGCACCGCCTTGGGCGCATCGAACGTGGTGTGCGTGCCAGCCGGGTTCATCAGCGTCTGGCCGTTCTGCTTCGCCAGCGCGCCGAACATCCAGTAGGCGTAGCCCGTGGACGGGATCATCACGCCCCAGCGGCTGGTGTTGCCGCCGTCACGCTTCACCAGCCTGGCAGCGGCCTCGCGCATCTCGGTCCACGAACGCGGCGGCTGATCCGCGTTCAGGCCAGCCTGGCGGAATGCGTCCTTGTTGTAGAACATGACGATGGTCGAACGCTGGAACGGAATGCCCCAGGTCTTGCCATCGGCGCGGCCGTTGTCCATCAGGCCCGGATAGAAGCTCTTCAGCCAGGCCTTGTCCTCGGCCGTGGTGGCGAAGTCATCGAACGGGCGGATCACGCCCAGGTCCTTCAACTCATGCAGGTCGATCGAGAACAGCACCGACGTCTGCACCGGCGTGCCGGCCTTCAGCGCAGCCAGCGCCTTGGTGCGCGCATCGTCGTAGTTGCCCGCGTAGATGGCGTTGACCTTGACGTCGGGGTTGGCCTGCTCGAACTCGCCGACCAGCTTGTCCACGACCTGCGTCAGCGGGCCGCCAACCGAGACCGGGTAGTACATCGTGACCTGCGTGGGCGCCGCACTGGCCGCCAGCGACGCGAAGCAACTAAGGGTGCCGAGCGCGACGGCCAGGCATCGGGTCTTGAACGACATGAACGCTCCTAGTGGAAAGTCAGGGTAAAGCGGTGGACAAAACGTTGGAGGCCGCCGGCGCCGCGTCCAGCGCAAAACGATGCTCGCGCGCCGCCGGCCACTGCAGCATCAGCCTGGCGCCGGGTGCCGGGGCCACGCGACCCGTGTGGCGCACCAGCAGCGGCTGGTCATGCAGCCGCACTTCGATCAGCGTGTCGGCGCCGTGGTATTCGGAGCGGACCACCTCTGCCGCATGTCCTGCGCCCAGTTCGATGTGTTCGGGCCGCACGCCCAGCCAGTGATCGGCGCCCGGCAGCCGGATCAGGTTCATCGGCGGCTGGCCGATAAAGCGCGCCACCACCGGCGTGGCCGGTTGCTCGTACAGTTCCGTGGGCGTGCCGGTCTGGGCGATCTGTCCCTGGTGCATCAGCACGATGCGGTCGGCCATGCTCATCGCCTCGACCTGGTCATGCGTGACATAGACCACCGTCAGGCCAAGCTGCTGCTGGAGCTTGCGCAGTTCCGCACGCATTTCCGCGCGCAGCTGTGCGTCGAGGTTCGACAGCGGCTCGTCCATCAGGCAAAGCGGGTGCTGCGACACGATGGCACGCGCCAGCGCCACGCGCTGCTTCTGCCCGCCCGACAGCGCCGCGGGCTTGCGCGCCAGCAGCGCGCCCAGCCCCAGCAGGTCGGCGGCGTGCTGCAGCCGGCACGTCTGCTCGTCGCGCGCCACCTTGCGGGCGCGCAGCCCGAACAGGATGTTGTCGGCCACGCTCAGGTGCGGAAACAGCGCGTACGACTGGAACACCATGCTCAGCATGCGCTGCGCGGGCTCCAGCGCGGTGACATCGCGCCCGTCCAGATGGATGCGGCCGGCGCTGGGCAGATCCAGCCCGGCAATCAGGCGCAGCAGCGTGGTCTTGCCACAGCCCGACGCGCCCAGCAGCGCGATAAACTCGCCGCGTTCGATGTCCAGATCGATGCCGTGCAGCACCACGTGGTCGCCGAAGCGCTGCTGCAGCTGTTCGAGTCGCAGATAGGCCATGGGATTCAGGAAGAAAGGCGCGCGGCGCGGCGGCAGTGACGGGGGCTCAGCACAGGTGCAGCGCCACGCCGGCGCGCTCGCACAGGCCCGGCAGCGCCGGCAGCGCGTCGGTGGCCTCGGAGTCGGTGAACAGGTGATCGATCTGGTCCAGGCCGGCCACCCGGCAGGGCGCATTGCGCAGGCACTTGCTGCTGTCGGCCAGCAGCACGCGCAAATGGCTGTGCGACAGCAGCACCTGGCTCAACTCGGCCTCCTCGGGCTGGAATTCGTAGAACGTGCCATCCGCGTCGATGCCGGCCGCGCTGCAGATCGCCACATGCGCTCGAAAACGTCGTACAAAGTCCAATGTGGCACTGCCCATCACATCGAAATCACCGGCACGCAGCCGGCCGCCGGCCACCCAGGTTTCGATGCGCGGCTTGTCCGCCAGCGCATGCACGGCGCCCAGGTTGTTGGTGATCACGCGCAGCGGCAGGTCGTCCGGCAAGGCACGCGCAAAGTCGGCCACGGTGGTGCCATAGCCCAGGAAGACCGTGGCGTCGGCCTCGACCATGCCGATCGCCACCTCGGCAATGCGCCGCTTGCGCTCGACATGCGCGGTGCTGCGTTGCAGGTAGCTGATGTTGTGCTGGCTGGCCGGCAGGCTCAGCCCGCCGTGCATCCGGCGCGCCAGCCCCTGCACGCTCAGTTCATTGATATCGCGCCGGATGGTCTGGCTGCTGACGCCAAAACGGCTCGCCAGTTGTTCGGTACTGAGGTAGCCGGCATCATTCAGCCAGCCGAAGATTTCACGTTGCCGCGGGGTCAGACTCATCGACGCTCGTTCGCTCACTTTGCATGTTCGAACGAAAATGTAAGCGCGTGAGATGACGCTTCCGTGACAGTTTCCCCCTCCCCGCGAGGGGGTTCGTGCCCGGTGTCGCAGCCCGCGCCTGTGGCCGCCTCAGAAGTAGAAGTTGGCCGACAGTTCCGCCGCACGCGGACGCCCCAGCAACCATTGCTGGCCGCCGTTCGAAAACGATTCGGCGTAGTCGCGGTTGAACAGATTGTAGACGCGCAGCGTCAGCGCCGCCTGCCTGGTCACGCGCCACGACAGCGCGGTATCGACCGTCGTATAGCTCGGCACGCGCACCTTGTTGGCCGTGTCGGCATAGCGGCCGCCCACGTAGCGCAGGCCCGTGGCGAACGTCCACTGCGGCATGAAGTTCCAGCTCAGCCAGGCGTTGGCGGCCTGCTGCGGCACGCTGGTCGGCACATTGCCGGCACGCGATACCGCCACGCCGCCGACCGACTCGTTGAAATCGTCGTAGCGGGCTCGCAGCACGGTGCCGTTGACGTCCAGGCGCAGGCCGCGCAGCACTTCCACGCTGGCCGATGCCTCCAGCCCGCGCGACGACTGTTCGCCCACCTGCTGGGTGATCGTCGGATTGACCGGGTCGCGCGACAGCAGGTTTTTCTTGCGGATCTCGTAGGCCGCGAACGTCCATTCACCGCGATTGCCCCAGAAGGCCTGCTTCACCCCCACTTCCACCTGCTTGCCGGTCGCCAGTTCAAAGTTGCGCTGCGCGTCGTTCGTGGTCACCAGCGCGCCAAGCGGATCGGTGGCCGTGGCGTACTGCGCATAGACCGACAGGCTTGGCGTGAACTGATACACCGTGCCCACGCGCCACGTGGTGTTGGCGAAGGTCTTCTCCCAGCCCGTGTTGGCGACCAGATCGGTACGGTACAGCGTGGCGTGATCGAAACGCACGCCGCCAATGACCGACCACTGCGGCGTAAAGGAAATACGATGTTCCCCGAACAGCGCGTACTGCGTGGTGTTGGTGCGCAGGCGCGGCGACGTGACGATGCCCGGCGGACTGAAGAACATCCCCGGATCGAAGTCGTACGCGTTGACCGTGGACGCTCCGCCATACGGCGAGTTGTTCGAATGCGTGAAGTTGATCTTGTTGATGTCGAGCCCGACCGTCGTGGCGTTGTCCATCCCGAACAAGCGGCTCTTGACCGTCATGTCGGCGCGATTGCCCACCTGTTCCTGGTCATGCAGGATTTCCAGGTAATCGGTGCGGCGCACCTGCGAGGTCGCTGGCAGGAACGAGTAGGTCTCGCTGTCGCGCCAATGGCGGTGGCTGGTCAGGTAGTAGAACTGGTTGCGCACCGTGACGCGGTCGTTGGGCGTCCATTCGGCGTTCAGGCGCGTCCAGCGGTCGCGATAGCTGATCTGGGCATCGCCCACGTTGTAGTTTTTCTTGCGCAGCGACGTGTCCAGGCTGCCGTTGACCAGCGGCACGCCGAAGTACTGCTGCGGATGCTGGGTGCCGTCGTCATAGGACAGCGTCAGATTGAATTCCGGGTTGATATCCAGCCGCACCGACGCCGACACCATCAGGTTGTTCGAATCGCCGCGATCGACCCAGCCCGCCGAGCGGTTGTAGGCCGTGGCGAAGCGGTACGACAGGTTGTCGTTGACGCGGCCGCCGCTGTCGAACGCCACCCGCGCGGTTTTCTCGGTGCCACCGGTGATCTGCAGTTCGTTCTCGATGGGTCCCCGGATCGGCTTCTTCTGCACCACATTGACCACGCCGCCGATGGCGCCTTCGCCATACATCACCGATGCCGGGCCGCGCAGCACTTCGATACGGTCCACCGACCAGGTATCGAACGGAAACGTGACGGTGCCCGACGCCACGTACATGCGCGTGCCGTCGAGCAGTTGCATGACCGAGCCCTGCCCCGAGAATCCGCGCGCCGTCAGCGACGTACCGCCGTTGCCGGGCGCCGGGTTGCCGGTGATACCGGTGGCGCGCGTCACGGCCTCGCGCACGGACTGATCGCCGCGCGCACGGATGCTCTCGCCGCCGAGCACTTCGACGCTGGCAGGGGTTTCCAGCGGCGTCAGCCCCAGACGGCTACCGGTGTATTCGGGCGTCGACAGGGCCAGTCCGGGTTGGTCGACCTGAGCGGTCTCGCTGACCGTGACGGCCGGCAGCGTGCCTTCCTTCCGGTCGGAATCGGCCTCCTGGGCCAGTGCATACGGGAAATTGAGGCTGGCGACGGTGCCTAGCGAGGCAGCCAGCAGATGCGGCCGGCGCGCGCGCGCCAGCTGCAAGCGAAGTTGGGCCGAGCGCGAGCGGCCTGCGGAATGCGCGGACAGGTTGTGTTTCATCGTGAAGCCGGACGACCCCGCCCGGGCAATGGAAATCGATGATGACAACAGGCCGGTATCCGGGCTTGCAGGGCGGCACATGGCGCGCCGGGGTGCCATCGCCTTCCCGCGCCGCCTGAAGCTGGCGCAGTGGCTGCCGATCCCAGGGATCGGCCTGACGGTTCCCAACCTGCTTACCGTTGCGGGGGCAGCACAGGCATTGCCGGTTCTCGTCGAGATCTGGACGAGCGGCGACGCACCTGTTTCCCGTTTAACCGGCGATGGCTTCGCCGGCACCTGCAGTCACGGACGGCACACGAGGGCCGTGTGCCGCGGGGCGCATTCTACCTGCAACAGCTTTGATACAAACGCGACAAAAGGACACGCGCTGGGGGTGTCCCCTTGCGTGTCCTCCGTACGCGGCGTCAGAACACGCGCGTCAGGAATTCCCGTGTCCGCGCATGGACGGGGGCCCCGAACAACTGCTCCGGCGCGCCTTCCTCGACCACCTTTCCGCCATCCATGAAGACCACATGGTTAGCCACTTCGCGCGCGAAACCCATTTCGTGCGTGACCACCAGCATCGTCATATGTTCGTCCGCCAGTTGGCGCATGGTCCGCAGGACTTCGCCGGTCAGTTCGGGGTCGAGCGCCGAGGTGGGTTCGTCGAACAGCATGATGTCCGGCTCCATCGCCAGCGCACGGGCAATCGCCACGCGCTGCTTCTGGCCGCCCGACAGGCGCGACGGATAGCTGTCGCGCTTGTCGAACAGGCCCACCTTGCGCAACAGGTCTTCGGCCAGCGGGATGATGCGGTCGCGCGACATGCCCTTGACCGTCATCGGTGCCTCGGCCAGGTTCTGCAGCACGGTCAGATGCGGGAACAGGTTGAACGACTGGAAGACCATGCCCATTTTGGCGCAAATACGACGCAGGTCGGCACCCTTGGCATAGCGCACGCCGTCGCCGTCGGTGGCGGCCAGCACTTCGCCTTCAATTTCCAGCGTGCCCCGGTCGATGACTTCCAGATGGTTCAGGCACCGCAGCAGCGTGCTCTTGCCCGACCCCGACGGGCCGATCACGGCGGTCACGTCGCCCTTGCGCAGCGACAGCGACACGCCCTTGAGCACCTCGAGCGGGCCAAAGGACTTGTGGATGTCCTGGGCCGACACCATCAACGGGCGCTCGCGCACGCCGGCGTTCTTATTGTTCGTATCGTGCATAGCGTTTTTCCAGACGTTGGAAGAGCCACGTCAGAACCAGCGTCATCACCAGGTAAAACAGCGCGGCGACCAGGAACGGGGTTGTCGTGAAATCACGCTGCACGATGCTGCGCGCGGTGCGCAGGATGTCGTTGAGCGCCAGCACGTAGATCAGCGAGGTGTCCTTGACCAGCGTGATGGTCTCGTTGCTTACCGGAGGCAGCACGCGGCCGATCATCTGGGGCAGCACGATCCGGCGCATGGTCTGGAAATAGCTCAGGCCCAGCGTCTTGCTGGCCTCGTACTGGCCGCGCTCCACCGACTGGATGCCGGCGCGGAAGATCTCGGCAAAGTACGCCGCGTAGTTCAGCGCGAAGGCGACCACGGCAGCGGGAAAATCGGGCAGCCGGATGCCGACATAGGGCACGAACGGCAGCGCGAAATAGATGAAGAGCATCTGCAGCATCAGCGGCGTGCCGCGCATCAGCCAGATATAGCCATTCACAAGGCCACTGACCGGCGCCCACGCCGAGATTCGCAGCAGGGCCAGCGCCAGGCCCAGCGGCACCGACAGGCCCAGCGTGATGGCGAACAGGGTCAAGGTGACCTTGGCCCCTTCCACCATCGGAGGCAGGAGAGAAAGAACGTAGTCCATGCTGAAACGTTACGCCGCAAGTGCAACAGGGCCGGTGCAAATTACTGCGTTTCCCGAACCCTGCGCTGCCTGCGCAGTTGGCTGTCCTTACTTCGTGATGTCCGCGCCGAACCACTGGGTGGCGATGCGTGCGGCCGTGCCGTCCTGCTTCATCGAGGCCAGCGTCTTGTTCAGCTTGTCCAGCAGTTCGGCGTCGTCCTTGCGCACGCCCACGCCGTAGTCTTCGGTACCGAAGTTCTCGGTCAGGATGCGGTATTCGCCGGCGCGCTTGCTGGCGAGGTAGCGGCCCACCACTTCGTCGACCACCACGGCGTCGAGCCGGCCGGCCGAGAGGTCCATCAGCGCCGTCACATTATCGCCAAACGACTTCAGTTCCTTCAGGCTGGCGGCCACGGTCGCCTCTTTCTTGATGGCGTCCACGGCGCTGCTGCCGTCCTGCGCGCCGACGATGCGGCCGGCCAGGTCGGCCTTGGTCTGGATCGGCGACTTTTCGGTCACGATGACGATCTGGTGGTTCGTCATGTACGGTGCCGTGAAGCCGATGTTCTTCTTGCGGTCCTCGGTGATCGTCAGGCCGTTCCACAGCACGTCAACGCGCTTGCCGTTCAGTTCCGCTTCCTTGGCGCTCCAGTCGATCGGCTTGAATTCCACGGTCATGCCAAGCCGCTGCGCCGCTTCCTTTGCCATGTCGATGTCGAAGCCAACCAGCTGGTTGCTGGCATCGCGAAAGCCCATCGGCGGGAAGTTGTCGTCCAGGCCCACCACGATGCTGGTGCTGGCGCCGGCGGGCTTTGCCGCCGGCGTCGGATCGCTCTTGCCACAGGCGGCCAGCAACGAAAGACCGGAAATCAGGAGAACGGCTGCTATTTTTTTCATGATGTCGAGGAGAGATTAAGGGCGCGGCAACATGTGCCGCCGCACCGATGGCAGGATCGCCGCCACCGGCGCCCATTGGCGCCCATCGGCGCAATTGGCCGCGCACGCCCGGGCCGCGCCCGGCGCCGCGCACAATTGCCCACCGCGCCGGGTTGTCAGCCGGCACGGTCGGGAAAGCGGGATTGGGCGCGGAATCGGCAAGGCGATCCGCAGAGGTCGCTGAACGCGTGAGCAATCGGTCACTTGGCGTACTGTCCACCGGCTTGACCGATGGACAACGCCGGGTGACCAGCCAACAGGCCGACATTCTACAGGGACGCACAGCGCGGCAGGCCGTCAATGCCGCCACGCCCGATGTCATCCCTCACCATATTGATACCTCAAAGGCACTTGAGATGCCGGAAGGGTGCCGTCGCCGGCGAACGGCGCGGCTCGCGAGCCGGATCGGCTCAGACCGGCATGGCCGGCGGCCAGTTGTGCGTCTCGCCCTGGCAATCCTTGCACCAGGCGTACAGGGCGTCGTACATGACCATGCCCTGGCGCAGCATGTCGTGATCATCGGCGAAGGTTTTCGACAGGCCCAGCGATATGGCATAGAGGCCGCCCGACTCGCGGGTCAAGTCCAGCCGCGATGTGTCGGCCCCCCTGACGATTGCGGCAAGGCGGCCGAGCGACGGGTCCGTGAGTTCGTACTTCTTCAGGAAGGCGTCGAAACTGCACAGCTCGCCTTCATGCGACAGTTCCACGCCGGGAATGTCGTAGGGTATCGCCCCGCTGCGCTCCGCCTCGGCCAGCACGTCGCCGGCCGGCACATAGAGGAATTCGGGCGATGGGTCGATGAACCGGGCCACCAGCCAGGGACAGGCAATCCGGTCGATCTTGGGACGCTCTCGCGTAATCCATTTCATGATGGGCTCCTGAATATCCGCCAGCGCTGGCTGACATCAGCCGCGCAGCAGCGGGTAGGCGATCAGCCCGGCAATGGCCGCGCCGAGCACGATTACCGGCTCTGGCAGTTTCTTGAAACGCCAGAGCAACAGCATCGTGACCACGGCCAGCACCACGGTCGGGACATCGATCAACGAACGTCTGGCGAGCACGATCACGGCGCCCGTGATGGCGCCCACGGCCGCCGCCGTCACACCATCCACGAATGCGATGATGGCCGGCCGCTTGCCGTACTTCTTGAAATACGGCGCCGGGATGACCGTAAACAGATAGCAGGGCAGGAACGTGGCCAGCGCGGCCACGACAGCGCCGGGCAGGCCGGCCACCAGATACCCGATAAAGCCCACGGTAATCACCACGGGCCCGGGAGTGATCATGGCAACCGCCACCGCATCGACAAACTGCTTGTCGTTGAGCCAGTGATGCTCGGTCACGACGCCGCCGTACAGGAACGGCACGATCGCCAGTCCCGAGCCGAAAACGAAGGCGCCGGCCTTTGCAAAGAACACGCCGATCTGCAGGAGCAGCGGCCAGTCCAGGCTGCTGGCGAACCCGCCGGCCATCGGCAGCTGCGCGGCAGCGACGGCATTGACGCCGCGCTCGCGCAGCCACTTGGGCGGTGCCCGCCAGAACCATGCGAGCACGCCCGCGGCAACGAAGAGCCATGCGATTTCCGATTCGGTGATGACCGTGACCGCCGCCAGTACCAGGTAGATGCCCCACAGCAAGGGGTCACGGCCCACGCTCTTGTTGGTCAGCTTGTACGCGCTCAGGGTGATGATGCCGATCACCGCCGCCCCCACGCCGTAGAACACCGACTGCATCCAGGTCAGCCCGCCGAACCGTGTATAGGCCCAGCCCAGCGCCAGCACCATCAGGAACGACGGCAGGACGAAGGCGATGCCAACCAGCGTCGCGCCAGCAATGCGGTAGTGGACATATCCCAGATAGATGGCAAGTTGCGCGGCCATCGGGCCCGGCGCCAGTTGCGCCAGCGCAATGCCTTCCTTGTAGTCCGCATCGGTAATCCACTGCATGCGCTCGACCAGATCGCGATGCATGTAACCGGCCAGCGCCACCGGCCCGCCAAAACCCAGCGTGCCCAGGCGCAGCATGTAGAACACCAGCTGCCAGAGGCTGTACCGGGGGCCATCCTGCCCGATTTCGTCGGTGGGAGTCGTGTCTTGCGGGTTCATGTCCGATGTCCTCTTGCGCTACCGCTTGCGGCGGCTTGCGCTACCGTAGTGGGTGTAAAGCGAATCCAGCACCGGGCCCATGGCCTGCAGCAAGGCGTCGTCGTCCGGCATCCGCGTGCGTGCCCCGGTCAGCACGGCCTCGAATCCGCTGGCCTCCGCGACCGGTGCGCCACCGACATCGAGCACGTGAACCAGTTGCGCCAGCTTTGACAGCCCCTTGTCCTCGTCCAGCCCGAAACTTGCCATCAGCACCTCGAACGACACGCGGTCGCCGATATGCGTGAAGGTCGCGCCATCGAAGTCGAACCCGAGGGCATCGTCCGGACACTGCCGCACATCGTCCAGCCACAGGAACGTGGCGTGCGGATCGATAAAGCGCTGGATCAGCCAGGCGCAGGCGACGCGGTCGACCCAGAGGTGCCTGCGCGTGGCCCAGCGGCGCCCCTGGTACTGCGTCGGATCGCGCCGGGCAATGGCCCCGGCGACGCCGTGAGGCTCACCCGGAGACAGCGTTGCATCAACCGCTGCATTGAAATCGCGCCACTTTGCCTCGGCAATCGATGTTGCCTCGCCAGGAAAGAAGTCTGTCCTCCGGATGGCGTCGTAGCCGCGTCCCAGCCGGCGCGCTGCCCGCAACAACTCGGCTTCTCCAAGGCCCGTGATGGCCTGGCGGGCGGCTGCCAGCTCGGCCGTCCAGTCGGCGTATTCGGCCGACCGGTCGAACAATCGCCGATAGTCGGCCTCCTGGTCCGATGTAGCCACGACCGATAGCAACCAGACCTTGCCGTCCTGATCGGCCGCGTCATCGGCAATCGCCTGCAGCGGCTGCAGCAATTCGGCCCGATCCGGAACCAGATAGACGCCATCGCGCAGGGCCGCCCCGCCCAGCGCCTTGATCGCTCGCCAGAAGCGCATGCGGGCGGTGGCTGCCGTGGTGGGCAGGCTGATAACAAGGACCCGCCAGCCGGCGGCGATCGGGGAATGAGCGGCGTTCATGCGAGGCATCGTAGATTGCCGCAACGTGCACTTCAACCTTGTCACAAGGTCTACAGCCTCGTCGGGCCAGCGCGATGTGCCCCATGCGCCGCGCGCGGATATTGCCGACTACATGCCATGCAATCCCGATATCGACCTAAACCGGTCAGGCGGCACCGCGCAACGCAAGATTCAGTTGGTCGACCACGGATGCCCAGTCGGCGTCGTCGGTGAACTCGTCCCGCAGCAAGGCGGCTTGAGACGGCGTCCAGAAAGGTGCCTCGCACAGCTCGACGCTGCGTGGTACAGGCGAATGCGCGGCGATGAAATCGGCGATGGCGGCTTCGTCGGCGGGTAGTCCGAGCTGGGCGAACAGGTCGGCGAAGGTCGGAAACTGCTGGGTCATTTTTCGATTCTCTTTGGTACGCACACGGCGTCGTTGCTCGTCATGCCTGGGCGATCAGCGCCAGGCCCACCGTCTGCTGACGCTTGTTGAAGGCGCTGCGTGCGACCAGGGCGCAAACCGCCAGCGTTCCAGCCAATACGCCCAGGGACGACGAGGTGTGCCCGTGGGATGAAAATCCGGTCGCGAAGGCGACGGCGGCCATTTCCAGCTTGCGACCGATTTTGTGATGGGATGTCATGGTGGTGCCGCCTGTTCGCCTGTTGGCCTGTTCGCCTGCGCTTGTTCAGGGTGGCCCGCGGCTCTCGATGCCGCGCCACCAACCCTGGATATCAGTACTCGGTCACCGGTGCATGCACCGGGGCAATCGACGGGTGCGCGGTCTGCGTGCGCTGCGCGGCCTTGTGGACCATCGTGTAGGCGTAGTCGATGCCCATGCCGTACGCGCCCGAGTGTTCCTTCGCCAGGCCCGTCAC